>AUXO012920641.1_pt1 | contig 12480 bp, 12 predicted proteins | sample 768731 | NCBI WGS metagenome assembly AUXO01 (sample SAMN02715735, study PRJNA202380) | gut metagenome | biome: sheep rumen | host: Ovis aries | place: New Zealand: Palmerston North | reverse complement strand
CCCATGCAGAGCGAAGCTGATGCCGACTTCCGTCGCGAGAAGCTGAAACTGAGCGAAGAGGAATTTAAGGAGATTGCTGCTAAGATCCAGGCTGCGTATTAACACTCAACTATGGTGGAACACCAAGCGGACCATAAGGAAATTGACGGGAATAGCGATTGAAAAGACGGCCAAAGGAGCAACTTCATTGCTACACCCCAACCAAAGAAAGAAGTTCAGCAGCACGATGTGCAGACCATAGTTGATGAAATGGGCAACACCGAACCCCACTCCATTCTTGGCTGACGTCTGCTTATGGAAAGTAAAGTGAGCTGACAGCCAGTAGTTGACGAGAAAGCTAAGCACATAGCCTATACTATAGGCAATATTCACTTCTATCCATTTCTGCAACAACCAATAGGTGCCATAGTGCAGTATGGTAGATATTGTGCCCACAATTCCAAAACGAACAACCTCGGAAAACGATTCTCTTGCTATCATGGTGCAAAGGTACGAAAAAAGTTAAGAATTGCGAGTTATTGTTGAGATTTTTTAGATTCCACTTAGAGTTTTCTATGATTCCATTTAACAAACCCTACAGCACAGGAAGCGAACTAAAGTATATAGAACAAGTCTGTCATTCAACCACAATGTCTGGCAATGGCGACTTTACCAAACGTTGTCAGGCCTTTTTTGAACAACACTATGGTTTCCGCAAGTGTCTGCTGACAACATCAGGCACCGACGCATTGGAGATGTGCGCCATGCTATGTAAACTGAAGTTCAGCGATGAAGTGATTGTCCCTTCTTATACTTTTGTGTCAACAGCTATTGCCTTTCTGCGAGAAGGTGCCAAAGTCGTGTTTGCTGACAGCGGAACGGACAATCCCAACGTAACTGTAGAGACTATCAAGCCTCTCATTAACGATAAGACACGGGTGATTGTGGTCGTTCATTATGCAGGAGTAGCTTGTGACATGGATGCCATCATGGCACTGGCTCAAGAGCATCACCTGTTGGTCGTAGAGGATGCAGCCCACAGTATAGACTCCTATTATAAAGAACGTCCTTTGGGCAGCATTGGTCATCTGGCAGCATTCTCTTTCCACGAAACCAAGAACATCAATTGTGGTGAAGGGGGTATGTTGGTGGTCAATGATGAACGTTTTGTACGCCGTTCTGAGATTATCTGGGAGAAAGGTACCAACCGTGCCGAATTCTATCGCGGCATGGTGAACAAATACGGTTGGTGTGATATCGGTTCGTCGTTCCTACCCTCTGAGTTCAATGCAGCCTTCCTTTGGGCACAGTTGGAGGCCTTGGAAGACATTCAGAACAAGCGCAAGCATATCTGGAATCTCTACGACAAAGTATTGAGAGGGCAAATAGAGCAATATGGTATTAGCTTGCCCATCCTGCCTGACTATGCCACCAACAACGGCCATATGTATTATCTGGTATGTCCCTCTCTGGAAGCACGCACCAAACTGATGCAATATCTCAAAGACCACGAGGTGATGCCCACCTTTCACTATCTACCCCTGCATTCCAGCGAGTATTATAAGAACCAATACGTGGGTCCTGCTCTTTCCCATTGTGACCATTATGCCGACGGACTGGTCAGACTGCCGCTATACTATGAGCTGACTGACCAAGAAGCAAACGGCATTGCACAACTGGTGTTAGAGGGAGCCCGACAATTATTATGATAAGAATATGACAGAGCTATCAGTTGTAAGCCCCTGCTATGGTGCTCCCACCCTCCTCAGACAGTTGGTTCAGGAAATCACAGAATCAGTAGCTCCGCTGACAGAGAGCTACGAGATTATATTGGTGGAGGATTGCAGCCCAGACAACAGCCGTGACATCATTCGCGAGATCTGTGCTGCCGACCATCACGTGAAAGGCATCTTCCTTAGCCGGAATTTCGGTCAACAGAATGCACTTAACGCTGGATATGACATAGCACAAGGCAACTACGTGGTGACACTGGATTGCGACCTGCAAAATCCACCTTCACAGATTCGCAACCTCTACCTGAAGGCCAAAGAGGGTTACGACATCGTCTATGCCACACGCCGCAACCGGCCTGACTCGTTTTTCATGACCCAAGGTTCACACCTTTTTAACAAACTGATGGGATTCTTGACGGACACCCAACAGGACGAGAGTGTAGCAGAATTTGCCATCTTCAGCAGAAAAGTTGTTGAGGCTATGTCGAAATTGGGCGATTATCGCCGTTACTACCCACTGATGACTCAATGGGTAGGATTCAAGACTGCCAAGGTAGATGTGGAACATGCAGTACGTACTGACGGGAAGAGATCGTCGTACTCCATCAGAAAACGCATAGACCTTGCCGTTTCCACAGCCGTCAGTTTCTCTACCAAGTCGTTACGACTCATCGTCTATTTCGGCTCTCTTATTACCCTATTTGCCATTATCGCAGCCATCGTGCTCGTCATCAAGACACTAATTATGGACACCCAAGTCAATGGCTGGGTAACGCTGTTCGTCTCCATGTGGTTCATAGCCGGTATCATGATATCAGTGATGGGCATCATCGCCGTCTATATTGGCAGAATCTTTGACGAGGTGAAGCAGCGTCCGACATACCTCATCTCAGAAATCGTTGAAAGCAAGAAATAGTATCCAATAAGAATAAACCGGTTTGTTAACATGAAACGCTTGTTCTACATCATATTCCGTGGTGTTCATATGAATCTGAAATGGCCATACATGCTTCATGGATTACTGATGCTTATAACACCTAAATGTCTCTATAGGCACAAGCGAAAACTCATTTTAAAAAGATATGAGTCCCTTCATGGTAAAGAAAAGGCTTATATAGACTATAGAGTGAACTACTACTGCAAGACGCCTGAGATGATTAGGTTGTCAGACATTACCGAGCAATTGCCGAGCGGCAAGGCTCCGTACCTGGTCAGACCGCTTCATAACCATACCTTCCGCAATAAGATTGGCAACACGGTTTACTTTTTTGACTCATACGAATACACCAGATATTTCCCCCAAGACATCAAATGGCTGCAATTAGTCGGAGATGTATTCTATAAGCTTCCTGCGCCAGCCATCTGCAAAAGCAGGTTAATTCCCGCAAAAGAAGAATATTCTAATGAGATTATCCTTAATCAGGATAAAGTCCGTCATTTCTGTTTTATCCATGATCCTATACCCTGGGAAGAAAAAAAATCACGTATTCTTTTCCGTGGAGCATGCCATGGCAAGCCGAGTCGGGAATTATTTCTAAAAACATTTATCAATAACCCCCTCTTCGATATTAAAGACACAGCACGCGATTCAAGTAATCCACCCGAATGGCAACAAAAGAAAGAGCTAACACTATACGATCATCTGGAATACCGCTATATCATGGCTCTTGAAGGTAATGATGTTGCATCCAACTTAAAATGGGTGATGTCTAGCAACAGCGTTGCGGTAATGCCTCGTCCTACCTGTGAGACATGGTTCATGGAAGGTGAACTTATCCCGAACTACCATTATATAGAGATACAAGAAGACTATTCAAATCTCGTTGAGCGTATAAAATACTATGAGGCGCACCCCGAAGAAGCAAAACTTATAGTTCAGCATGCTCATGAATGGTGCTCACAATTCCATAACAAAGACAGAGAGGATATGATAAGTGTCCTCGTACTACAGAAATACTTCAAAGCCAGCGGACAATTGTAAGGCTAACGTCCTGTTGACGGACCTGCACTTATCTTATATTCCTGAAATGATTCTCAAATTTGTCAAACTGCATATTTGCCGGGGAAATTTCCTCCATCCAGCAAAGCGGAATATCATGATACATACTGGCTGTAAGGGAGAAGGTGCTTGGAGGTCCTATGATGGCATCACACTCTGAAAGCATTACCATATCCTGAGGAGGATTGTTCTCTGGCATCATAATGAACTTTATGCTACTCTTACAACTCTGGCACAGTTTCTCAAAATCACTGACAGAGACCGTCTTGTCATTCGTCGAAATGAACACTACTATATCCTTTCCCACATGCTGTCGCGCATACTCCATGACATACGCTGCATAAGTGGCATTGTCATAGAAATATTTACCTCCATAGAAATCCTTATAGTCCCCCCGACGGATATGAAGCCCAAGACGAAGGGCGTTCGCACCCGTTCCAGACATCGCGACCTCCATGCGTTTCCGCAGAGGCTCCATATATTCCTCCCGCAACTGAAAGAGGTCACAAATCTCGTCCCTATACTCCAAAAACTCGTCATAGAATCGGGCAAACCATCCACTTACCACAAAATGGTGGTGGCTTTCCATATAATGAATCTTCTCTTCCCTGTTGTCAGCTCGTTTAAAACTCACCGTATGTAGCAGTTTCAGTGCCGCAGCATATTTTGCAAAGAGATACCAGAAAAAACCTGCATATCGGGTCTGCTGTATCTTAAAATAAGGATATTTGTAACTGAAGCGCATCGATATTACACGCTGACCATGCTTACGTCCCCAAGCATAGACATGTGCAAACTGAAGAAGATTGTTGCACATTTGGCTCTTATCCCTTGCGAAAATCATCTTACTAAACTTGTTCTTTGCATGCTATTGTGCTAAACGCAAGCCCAGATTATCATCATGACGCCAATGAATAAAGACGTTTCTGTTTGAGACTCTTAAATAATAATCAGAATTGTTATAACAACCACCCCTTATTACACGGAATTTACGACGTGCTAAATTACTTGGTTCCTGCATCGGATTCGTTCCATATGGGTTATAGTAGTCCTGGCACCATTCCGACACATTGCCTGTCATATCATACAAGCCGAGTTCATTAGGTTTCTTTTGACGTACTGGCTGATGCTCTTTATCCAAGCCTCCGGCATTTTTCCAACACCATGCCACTTCTTCAAGATTGTTACTTCCAGCATATCGATAATGCTTACTATAACAACCACCACGTGCGGCATACTCCCATTCTGTTTCTGTAGGCAGACGAAAGTTTTGTTTCGTCAACGTATTGAGTTTGGCAATAAACTTCTGGCAGTCATCCCATGTAATCCATTCCACAGGATGATTCTCGCCATGGAACTTTGAAGGGTTCTTGCCCATAACAGCCTCCCACAATTCTTGTGTCACTTCAGTCTCACCAAGATAGAAGGACTCCACCGTTACATTATGCACCACCTCGTCCTTGTCGTGCTCGCCCATTTCCTTCGTTGCCCCTATCACCGAAGAGCCCCCTTTAATGAATTTCATGGTGAACTTCACTCCATGAATTGTATAATGTTTGTCTTTCTGACAAAAAGACATCACATTAAACAGTTGTAAAAGCAGGAGTATTGACAGTATTCTTTTCATAGTCATATGTTATTGTTCGATAAATAATAGTAAGCCAAATGAAGAAATAGATATAGATATCTATAAAGAAGTGACCATTTAGAAGGTCATGAACAGCCGTTGGGCAGAATACATCACAAGGCATGAGACCCATAAAAATCACAAGTCCCCAAAAGAGTACCTTATCCCAAATAGTATGATTTTTCCATACACAGTAATAACACATCATATATCCTGGTAGGGAAATAACATAAGTGTGCGTCTCAGGACAGTCGCTAAACAGAATCACAAACCCCATCATCGTGGCGAAGACAGAAGTCCTGAATTCTATTTTGTTCCATTGTTTATGCATTACGAAGAACAAAACCATAAGCAATGCGAGTACTCCACCTTGTACTAGTCTGTAGTTTGGTAACAGCAGGGGTTTCAAACCGTAAGCAAAGAGTATGCCACAGAAATCCGAATCACTGTGATGCTGGTTTATCATGGACATCCACTCCTGATATGTATTGATAAGCCCGTCGAAGCCAAGAGCTACTGCAGGCAATAGCAACCAGAAGACAATGCAACACAATGTCAAACCTACATTCCTCCAGAACTTAGGATAGCACAATAGCAAACCAAGCTCTATACCACCATATATTTTAGTGCATAAGGCAAAGGTGAGCAGGAATACAGCCCAGAAATACTTTCCTCGCTCAAGAAGCGAGAAACTGAACAGGGCAATATAACATTGAACAACATTAAACTGGCATGAGAATAATCCTTGCTCCAAGACAAGAATAATGCCAAGGAATATCTGTAGCCTGTATTTACGGAAATACTCCGGTAATGTCCAAACTGCCAAGAATGTGAGTGCATAATTTCCCATATTCCACACAAACGGTCCTATATAGTGATGGAGGAAATAGATGGGCGTAAACACTACATTGAATGTAGGCAGATAGAGGAAATAGATGTGTCGTGACTCCACATACTCGTTCGTATACGGACTCATACCACTCCAAAAGAACATCGTAGAGTCATGGTAGTCCATCCAGTTTGTATTTCTTCCTCTTATGGTCTCAAGGAATGTTGCCACAAAGACTACGACCAAACCAAGAACAAAAACACATTTCGGATTGGAGAAAAACCTGTGAATAGCATTAATAATTTTTATCATCATAACTTGCTTTAAATTTTTGGTTCTGCCTCATATAATCGGGGAAAGTAAGCGACCAGCGGTTTCCGCTGTATTTTCTCTGCAGAGTATCGTAATCTGTCATTTTGCTATAAGGCAGACGTTTCTGTAACCATGGACGTAGTACCTTTTTCTGCACAAAGTTACCATATGTCTCATACTCAGAGAATCCTGATATAGTGCTGAGATCCAGATTATCAAGAATAGCCTTCTGCCACGGCTCCACTTCGCATTGCGCCGCCACACTTTGACCAGCGGTCAGAGAATTCTTGCAGATGGCATTGTGTAGCTGAACCACTTGTTCTTTGTCAAACAGCATCTTATGATCCACATACGAGAGATTCAGTATCTCCAGTTCTGGGAGTATACGATGTATCATACTGTAATAAAACTGATTTTCTTCATAACTGAGATAGAAAACCGTCTCATTTTTTTCTGTGAGAAATACATGCGGACGTATCAGCACATGGTCTGCATCAATACATAGATAATAGCGGCAACTACCTATCTTGCCAGAAAGTTTCACAAATTGCTGGAAAATCCACCCGCTTCTGTTCCGACCATCGTTAGTAATTATATCAAGGCTCATAGGAGAATAGCCGAAGACCGAATTCTCATCAATAAAGGTAAGACGGTTTACTTTACAGAAATCAAGAATCTCCTGTTGCGCAGGTGCCACGATAAAAATATCTTTTACCTTATTAGCCACACAATGTCTTATACCATCCAGACATAAGGGTAGTGTCAGCAAATCCTTCGAGATGATAGGTATCACAACATCTATTTCCTCTGTTGATGGTGTAAGTTCCGGAAAATGTTTCCACGAAAACCATCTATAGCGCAATTCTCTCTTTTTCTTTTCCCAATTCATTCCCTTATTATTTGTGTCGCCTCGGAGCAGCCTTGTCTGTTCCAAAAGCGTATCTGCCTCACGGCTGGCGAGGATTATGTTGCAAAGTTAAAGAAAAAAGTCCAATGTGCCATATGATTATTGGAAATTTATGTGGGCACTCTTCACTTTTTAACAAATAAGGACGGGTTATTGAGAAATAAGGGCAGGTTATTGGAGAATAAGGACAGGGTATTGGAGAATAAGGACAGGGTATTGGAGAATAAGGACGGGTTATTGCAAGATACTCTTGGAGTAGCAAAAATTACTTTCGGAGTAACAAAAATTACTTTTGGAGTAATTCTATTTTCTACGTCATTAATTTGATAGGAATCATTCTTGCGGCGAGTATGGCAAAACGCCTGTGTCCGCTGACGGATAATATTTTTCGCCATATTGCTTGCAAAGTCACAAAATAATTCGTACTTTTGCAAACATGAACGAAAGAAACAAAATTTCCGTTGTTATCAACACCTATAATGCCGAACAGCATCTGAAAAAATGTCTGGAAGCGGTGAAGGACTTTGACGAGGTGGTGGTGTGCGATATGGAAAGTACGGACCATACCATGGAGATAGCCCAGAGCTTTGGTTGCAAAGTGGTGACTTTTCCAAAGGCCAACCATACCTGTTGCGAGCCTGCGCGAAATTGTGCCATCCAGTCGGCTTCAAACCATTGGGTGCTGGTGGTGGATGCTGATGAGATTGTGACGCCAGAGTTGCGCGAGGTGCTCTACCAGCTAATACAACAAACTGGTGTAGCTGCAGGCTATTTCATTCCACGTCAGAATATGTTTATGAACATGTTTGTACGCGATTTCCATTATGATTATCAGCTGCGTTTCTTAGTGCGTGAAGGTACGAATTGGCCTGCTACCATCCATTCGCTACCCAAGGTACCTGGCAAGGTGGAAAAGCTGAAGGCCTGTAAGGATGCCAGACTGCTACATCTGATGGATGAAACCATGCAGGAGTATATCCATAAGATGAATTTCTATACCGACAACGAGGTGGAGAAGAAGTTTGGTAAGGGTTATGGTGTAGGTGCCCTGTTGTGGCGTCCTGTTTGGCGGTTCTTTAAGAAATACGTGATGGATGGCGGTTTTCGTATGGGTACACGAGGCCTTATACGTGCCATGATGGCTGCCGTCTACCAGTTCGTTCTCGTGTCAAAGATTATTGAGAAGCGTTATCGCGACTGACAAACGAGCGTTTGTCCTGATACTGCTTGTAAGGCAGATTATAATCCAGATAATAAAAATTGTGCTGACGCTGGTTGTCGTGGGGAGGGACAGTCATATAGTCGTTGCCATATTTAGTGCGCAGATACTCGTCGGCATATTCCACCCCCAACACCTCGTGTCCATCGAAATCATAGGGCTTCGGTGTACCTAAAACGCGCTTAGGCAGAATACCGCGAATGCCATCATCGTAATCCAGTACATATTCTGATGTCTCGTAATCATACTGCGTATTGGCAGCACGCATCTGGCGACGTGCCCACTCATGAGTGAACAGGTGCTGGACAAGCAAAATGGGCCACGAACTGGGACCATGACCATGTTTATAAGGGTCGCGATGCAGGAAGTAGAGCAACTTGTCAACCAGTTTGTAGCGAGCGACTGCCCAGCGACGAGCCAGGGACGAACTAGGGACACCGTCAATGGGAAATACATCGATATAGATACCTGCAATATAGTCGCTATGACCACGTTCAATAAGCGTAGTGCTGGCATCAACAATCTTGCCAAAGCTGCCTGGGAAAGTGTCGCTGGTCTCGATGCTCAGTGCCTCCAACGGCTGTGGCAACCACTCACTGGCATGCGCCATGAAGCGGTCGTAGTCAGGACGCGGCATGCAGATGTCCATGTCGTCGTCCCAAGGAATAAACCCCTTGTGGCGCACAGCGCCCAGCATTGTGCCGGCCCAACAATAATACCTTATTTCATGCTCACGACACACATGGTCTACAGAAAGAAGAATCTGTAGAATGTGCCTATGCAACGTTTCTATATCGTATGATGCCATAATTAATTGCCAAAGGTAGTATAAAAAAGCGAATACACAAAATATATTGCTTATAATTTGCAGAATCGCTATTATTTTGTTACTTTTGCAGTCATGAAGATATTCCATCTTATTTCGAATAAAGCATGGGGCGGCGGTGAGCAAACGATACTGGATCTGAGCAATCGACAACAGAAAGATGGTATCAAGATAGAGTTGTGTTGCGTGCCCTCTGAGGCCGTCAGCAGCAGATTCCAGGCGTTGCATGTGCCTATACATACTTTACCTTTACGAGGGGTGCTCGACCTGCGTAGCGCCTGGGCATTGGCTGGTATCATCAAACATGAGCCAGCGTGTGCCATTCATGCCCACAACTTCAAGGAGGCGTTTACGGCTGCCTATTCCCGTAAGATAGCAGGCAGAAAGGATATTAAGGTGGTGATGTGTCGTAACCTGACGCGCAAAGGCAAGACATCGTTGGTGTATCGCTGGCTCTACAAACAGCTCGACTGCATCGTGTTCGACTCGCAGTTGGCGATGGACGAGTTCCTGAGTACCAACCCACCTATCGACCACGATAAGCTGAAAGTTATCTTCAATGCGATTATCGTACCAGAAGACCTGCAGGCCAAAGATCTCAGGGGGGAGTTTGGCATTGCCCAGGATGAGACAATCATTCTGTGTCATGGTCGACTGGACCCTGAAAAAGGTCAGCATGTGCTGATAGAGGCTGTAGCTAAATTGAAAGACGAGAAATTCAAATTGGTGCTGGTTGGTGGTGGAAATGAGGAATACGTCCATCGTCTGAAAGCGCTCATCGAACAATACCAGTTGGGAAATCAGGTAATCATGGCTGGCTTTGTGGATTCTGTGATAGCCTATGTGGCTGGTGGCGACATTGGCGTACTGCCATCTATTGTGGCAGAAGGGTGTTCATTGGCTGCCCAGGAGCATATGGCGCAAGGTCATCCCATCGTAGCTACTAACAACGGTGGTCAGCGTGAATATATCGTGGATGGCAGAAACGGCCTGCTGGTACCTCCCAATAACCCTGTAGCATTGGCTGAAGCTTTGAGAAAGCTGTTGCGAGATCCTGCTTTCAGACAGCAGTTGGGTAGTCAGGCCAAGGCTGACTACGACGACCACCTGAATTACGAGAGCTATTATAAACGGATGCGAGAAATTTATTAGAAAGATGTTCAATTTAGACCAATTCATAGCGGATAGCGTTACCAAGCGCCCTGTCAGTATGTTTGCTGGTGATATAGAGGCAAACAAGAAGGTACTTTCGCAGGAAATCAAGAATAAAAAGATATGTGTGATAGGTGGCGCAGGATCTATCGGTTCCAGCTTTATCAAGGCCGTATTGCGCTTTGAACCCAAGAGTGTGGTGGTAGTTGACCTGAATGAGAACGGACTGGCTGAGTTGGTGCGCGATGTGCGTAGTACCTATGGTCTGTACGTGCCTGATGAGTTCCGTTGCTATACCCTTAACTTTGCTGACCCTATCTTCGAGCGTATCTTCCGTGAGGAAAAGGGCTTTGATATTGTGGCCAACTTCTCCGCCCACAAGCATGTACGTTCGGAAAAAGACCGTTATAGTGTGCAAGCACTGATTGAAAATAATGACATCAAGGCCAAGCGACTAATGGACCTGTTGAAGGTATATCCCCCCAAGCACTTCTTCTGTGTCAGTACAGACAAAGCTGCCAATCCAGTGAATATCATGGGAGCCTCAAAGCGTATCATGGAAGATCTGGTGATGCCCTATAACCAGTATTTTAAGGTGACGACAGCGCGCTTTGCCAATGTGGCTTTCAGCAACGGCTCGTTACCCGATGGCTGGTTGCACCGTTTGCAGAAAAGCCAGCCGTTGGCAGCCCCTCAGGATGTGAAGCGCTACTTTGTGTCGCCTGAGGAGAGTGGACAAATCTGTATGCTAGCCTGTGTACTGGGCAAGAAGGGCGAGGTGTTCTTCCCCAAACTGAACGAAGACCAGATGCTGACCTTTTCAACTATCTGCGATGACTTCCTTGCTGCCCATAAGATGGACAAGGAGTTGTGTCAGACTGACGAAGAGGCGAAATCGAAAGCCGCTGCCCTCCAGCGTGGCGAGACAAGAAAATATCCTACTGTGTACTTCAACTCGGACACCACTGGCGAGAAGGCTTATGAGGAATTCTTTGTGCCTGGCGAGAAAATTGACATGCAGCGCTTCCAGTCGTTGGGCGTCATCGAACAGACTGCACGTCACAACATGCAGGAGGTAGATGCTTTCTTCAAACAGTTGGAGGCTATCTTTGTGAAGCCCGACTTTACTAAAGAACAGGTAGTTGACGCCATCCGTGCGTTTATCCCTACCTTTGAGCACGAAGAGAAAGGCAAGAACCTCGATCAGAAGATGTAATTTGGTTTAGCATATGTATCAGAAAATAGTAGACTGCATCAAGGACCTTTATGGGCAGGACTTTGTGCCCCTGAGTGTGCCTCAGTTTATTGGTAACGAAAAGAAATACCTAAACGAGTGTATTGATACTACATTCGTGAGTTCTGTAGGTAAGTTTGTGGACCGTTTCGAGAACGACATGGCTGCATATACTGGCGCCAAGCGTGCCGTGGTGTGCGTGAGTGGCACCAATGCTCTGCACATGGCTTTGATGCTAGCTGGCGTGGAGCGTGATAACGAGGTGCTGACACAGGCGCTGACCTTTATCGCCACCTGTAACGCCATCAGCTATATAGGTGCGCACCCTGTGTTTATCGATGTCGATAAGCAGACCATGGGCTTGTCGCCTGATGCTGTGAAGGCTTGGTTGACTGCCCATGCAGAAGTGAAAGACGGAAAGTGCTATAACAAACAGACAGGGCGTTGTGTGAAGGCCTGCGTGCCCATGCATACCTTTGGCCATCCTGTACGTATAGAGGAGTTAGCAGCCATCTGTGCAGAGTGGCATCTTGAACTGGTAGAGGATGCTGCTGAGAGTATTGGCAGTAAGTATAAAGGCAAGCATACAGGTCTGTTTGGCAAGGTGGGTGTGTTGAGCTTTAATGGCAATAAGACCATTACCACTGGTGGCGGAGGTATGCT
>AUXO011767478.1_pt1 | contig 12480 bp, 11 predicted proteins | sample 768731 | NCBI WGS metagenome assembly AUXO01 (sample SAMN02715735, study PRJNA202380) | gut metagenome | biome: sheep rumen | host: Ovis aries | place: New Zealand: Palmerston North | reverse complement strand
ATGCAGGTTCCGATGGAATCAAGCCAAAGAGGAAGCTTTAAGGCCTGTGCAAAAAGCTTTCCGATATAGTTGATACCGATGCATGCAGGAATCAGAACGATAACTGCTGTTGAAAAAGTTGTTTTAAAAAGTTTACCCATAATATTATCTCCCCTTCATTTACAGATTTACATCATTCTCATGGATAAATGCATAAAAACTTTCACTATTATACACTATTTTAATGGAAGTGATAATTTTTATTGCTTCCGGATTGTTAAAAATGTGACTGGAATTTTTGGGTATATTGCACTATCTTTTAAGAGTGATCCGGGATGATCAGGATGTAGGAAAATTAGTATGTATTTAACGTGATTGGAGTATATAAAGATGAATGATAAGGATTTGATACTGGTTATCGACATGCAGAAGGTATACCTTCCGGGGAAACCATGGGCTTGTGAACATGCTGAGACTGTGGTTTCGAATATTTCAAAGCTATTGGATGCGGTGATAGATATAAAGGAAGGTTCCGCAAATTGTGCGGCTCCGGAAGTGATTCTTACACGGTTTGTTGCGCCTTCGGAGGAAGATGCGGTGGGTATCTGGCAGGAATACAATAAGGTAAATCAAGAAGTAAATGAGAATCCTGTTATGGAGGAGTTTATACCTGCCATTGCGAGATACGCAGAGGATTTTCCTTATTATGATAAGTGTACCTACAGTTGTTTTTCTGAGCCTAATGTGAGAGCGGCAGCAGACAAGGCTATGGTACATGGCGGAGACATAGTCCTTACAGGCGTTGTGAGCGAATGCTGCGTGCTGTCAACATTCTTCCAGGGGGCAGATCTCGGCTATCACTTTGTGTATCTTAAGGATGCCTGCGCCGGAGTGAACAGTGATACGGAGCAGGCAGTTGAGAAGGTGCTTAAAGGCCTTGAATATCTTCACGTTGATGTTATGACAACAAGGGAATATATGGATAAAATATCCTGACAATATAAAGAAAATTTAAGGTCACTTTTAGGGCTATTACATAGACAATGGGGCATTAAAGGATTATGCTATGGCTATTGTAAAAAATTATAGTGAGGGTTACTAAAGTATGAGAAAATCGATTTTCAAGTCATTGGTTCTTGCACTTTCTCTGAGCGCTTTGATGAGTGTTACAACACTTGCTGACACATCAGTTTCTGCCTATGTTACGGCGGATACTACAGCGCAGAATGTTGCGCCGGAGACATTGACAGAAGAGCAGAAAAAGGCGGCAGCGATACTCGCATCTCAGCAGGCGGCAGCAGAGGCCAACGGTCTCGGAACAGGCAATATCAATATGGCGGCAGTTAATCAGGCTTCAGCGTCACCGGCAGAAGCTATGGCTACAGGTCAGAAACTGGCAACTGTTAACGGTATGTCTGTTACTTATCAGATGTATGATGGTGATACAGAAGTTCTGGACGGAGTTACCATTTCCTCCTGGGTTCTGGGAAATGACGGAACTAACATAATTGTGGATCAGAATCAGGTTGCTCAGTTTGTACAGGGACTTAAAGACAAATATGATTCAAAGGGTGTTCAGATCTGGAGCAGTGCTGACGGTACACAGAAGACACTTACTACTAATTATGGTTATTATATAGATCTTGCCGGCGAGACAGCAGCACTTACAGCAAACATTCAGTCTTTACAGTCTGTTACGAGACAGCCGGTATATTCTATGACTGCAGTTCAGGCAGCTATGCCGCAGTGGGGCACAACATTTGTAGAGGTTGATATATCTTCACAGCATGCATACTTCTATAAGGATGGAAACTGTGTATGGGAGAGCCCGATAGTATCAGGAACAGCAACAGACCCGGAGAGAGCTACACCGACAGGAATTTTTTCTGTTAATTATAAGGAAACAAACAGGGTTCTCAAGGGACCTGTTGATAAGAAAACCGGAAAGCCAAGCTATGAGTCTCATGTGGACTACTGGATGCCTTTTAATGGAGGCATTGGCCTGCATGATGCAAGCTGGAGATCTAAATTCGGCGGAGATATCTATGTAAGCAATGGAAGCCATGGCTGTATCAATCTTCCTAAAGACCGTGCTCAGGCTTTGTATGGTCTGATAGGAAAGGGCACTGTTGTAATAGTATGTGATTAATTATACAGACAAAGTGATTGAGCAATGTTTCCTGAGGAATAATTGTGCGGCAAATACATGTGTGTTGCTCTTAAATGGAAAAAAGTTTTATGGGTTTTAAAAGCGCCACATGAAAAGCGACTGATTTTATAAAAATTTTATAAAAATGTTCCCGGTTCCTAAGAAATCGAGGACCAATGGTAAGCATTGTTTATAGGATATTTAGTCTGAGTTCATAATTGGCATTTAGAATAACCTTCGTTGTGTGACAATGGAGGTTATTTTTGTTTTTAAAAAAGAATTTAAATCGGGAAGCAAGAAACACAGTTCAAGAGATTAGAGGGTATAAAATTATCTCTGTATCATGTTTAGATGATATCGGTAAGCATTTGGTTCTTGCGATTGCAACTACGTTAACATTATCATTTTTTACAGTACCTGCTTATGCAGCCAGCCGAACTATCGACAATACGGTACTGGAAGAAACTGTAAACGCTGAGTATGAGAAAAAACTAAAAGAGGCACAGTCTGCAGCAACTGTAGAGGAAGCTGCAGTAACAACAGAAGGAAAATCAATTTTAGAAAAGTCAACAACAAACGAGGATACAACAACACAGGAAGCGGCAGTTTCCACTGAGGGAAACTATGGTGAGATAGACGATGCTGCTTTGAGTATTACGGAAGCAGAATCGGTTGCCGAGTCCGCAGTTGCTGTGGCATTGGAACAGCAGGCATCAGGTGAAAAGATTGTTGCATTTGCCAGTCAGTTTATCGGTAATCCATACAGATACGGCGGCAGTAGTCTTACATCGGGTACAGATTGTTCGGGCTTTGTAATGAGTGTATACAGAAATTTCGGCATATCGCTGCCACATTCTTCATCTGCCCTTCGTTCTGTGGGAACGCCGGTGGGCAGCCTTGCAGAGGCACAGCCGGGAGATATCATTTGTTATTCCGGCCATGTAGGTATATATCTGGGAGACGGTAAGTTACTGTCGGCTCTCGGAACACGTTACGGGATTACGATTAACAGCGCAACATACAAGAGAATATTGGCCATCAGACGACTGGTATAACTGTCGATTGGCACAATGAGAGGAGCTTAGACTCCTCTTTTTTTGTCCACATTATATGGATAACTCTGTGTATAAGTATAAAAACTATTAAAAATTATTTTTACAATGTTGATAACTACCCAAAAAACCGCAAAATGTGGGGTTTTCTGGAGGTAAAGTATGTGGGCAGATACAGCTATTTCAGCCGATGCATATCTGTTAATTAAAGCCGGCGGTTATACATTAAAAATCAGATTTTTAATGTATAACCGCCGGCTTGTTTGCAAAATATGCCCGGGTTCTACTGTTACCTTTTATAATTTAGCCAAGGATAGCCTTACGAATAGGAGCAGCGATCTTTTCAAGCTCTGCTTCATCGGTGATCTTTAACTGATTAGGGTCCATGGCAAAGGTGCCGCCCCACTCAAACTGATCCTTGTACTTAGGAACAAGGTGCATGTGGAGATGATGACCTGTGTCACCGTACATACCGTAGTTAAGCTTATCAGGGGAACATACTTTGTGAATTGCGTTTGCAACTGTGACAACGTCCTTGAGAAATGCATTCTGCTCCTCAACAGAGAGTTCAAGCATTTCGGAAACGTGATGCTTTGATGCAACGATACATCTTCCCGGATGACTCTGCTCCTTGAAAAGATAAACTGTTGAAGAAGGGAGCTCACAAATCTCATAACCAAACTTACCAACAAGCTCTCCCTTTGCACAATAAGCGCAATCAGGATGCTCTTTTGCCATATCCTGTGCCATAAAAATACCTCCAATTGATGTTATGTAATCGCTTACATTTGATATTTCACAGTATAGCACTTCCGGATTCATTCTTCCACAAAATCAAAAAAGAATAAGATATATTTGTGAGGGTTATGGCTGATATGAATAATTGTTAATTGAAACGGCAATTCCAAATGGTTATATTAACTATGCAATTTAAAGTATAAAAGCGTTGAAGGAGAAGAGTCTCCACAAGTATCTTCTATAGAGAGCGATGGATGGTGGAAGCATCGTGGGGATAGTGGCCGGCTTATCACTCCCGAGCTGCAGTCTTGAACAGGATATGTATCTTTATTAGAGGCTGACGTAGTTCCCACGTTATAGGGTAAAGGATTGTTAGATCCATGAGTGCAGGACGTAGTCCTGAAGTCGGGTGGTACCGCGTAATACAGATATTACGTCCCGGGAGTTTTGCAGCTCCCGGGACTTTTTTCGCCCCGGCAGGATTTTTTGGGAGGTTCAAGATGAACAAAAAGAAAAGAAGTAATTTTACCGGAAAGCTGGGATATGTTTTATCAGCAGCAGGTGCATCAGTCGGATTGGGAAACATTTGGAGATTCCCGTATCTTGCCGCAAAATATGGCGGTGGTATCTTCCTTATCATCTATATAATTCTTGCCGTTACTTTTGGGTACACAATGATTATTGCTGAAACAGCACTTGGAAGAATGACTAAAAAGTCTCCGGTAGGTGCATTTGAACATTTTGGTCATGGCTGGCAGTTCAGTCTGAGCGGCTGGATCAATGCAGTCATCCCTATCCTGATAGTTCCGTACTATAGTGTTATCGGCGGATGGGTCATAAGATACCTTACTCAGTACTTTACGGGCGGTGGTTCAGAGAAGCTTGCCACAGACGGATATTTTACAAGCTTTATATCAAACGGTATGCAGGTCGAGATATGTTTCCTTATATTCTCACTTGCAACACTTACAATCATTTATCTCGGTGTTCAGAACGGAATTGAAAGAGTGTCAAGTTTCATGATGCCTGTCCTCGTCGTACTTGCAATCATCATAGCAGGTTACTCCATGACAAGACCGGGCGCGATTGCCGGAATCAAGTATTTCCTGATACCTAATCCTGGCAATTTCTCATGGATGACAGTGGTTTCTGCAATGGGTCAGATGTTCTACTCATTGTCCATCGCAATGGGTATCCTTGTAACATTCGGTTCTTATATGAAGAAAGACGTTTCTATCGAGGAGGCAACAGAGCAGGTTGAGATTTTTGATACAGCTATCGCAATGATGGCAGGTCTTATGATCATTCCGGCGGTATTTGCATTCTCAGGAGATGCAGCAGCAGAGAATCTTCAGGCAGGACCATCACTTATGTTCATCACTATGCCTAAGATTTTTGCAAGCATGGGTATGGGAACACCGATGGGTATCCTTTTCTTTGTACTGGTACTTTTTGCAGCACTCACTTCTGCAATTGCACTCAGTGAGTCAGCGGTTTCAACTTTTGAGGATGAGCTTCATTGGAGCCGTAGAAGATCCACTGTTATCACGGGCGTCATCATGGTGGTTCTCGGCACACTTTCAGCTCTGGGCTACGGACCTCTTGCAGCAGTTAAAATCATAGGAATGCAGTTCCTGGATTTCTTTGATTTCCTTACAAACTCTGTTATGATGCCGGTCGCAGCCATGTGTACATGTCTTCTCATAGTACGTGTTGTGGGTGTCGATAAGATTGCCGAGGAGGTTAAAATGAACGGCGAGAGATTCCGCCGTAAGCCGGTATTTGATTTTATGATCAAGTATCTTTGCCCGTTTTTTGTAGTGATCATCCTGTTCTCATCGGTTGCAAGTGTATTCGGACTGATCAGTATGTAAGTTTCATTTCAAAATTCTGTCATTTATTTAAGCTTACATCACATTTATTGATATGAACTACCGGAATTGGTATTCTTAACATAAGAATTAGGATTATGATTATGACCTGGTTTTTGCCGGGTCATTAATTGTTTATATGGAGAAGGAGCGATTATATGCAGAAAAACAGGATAAAAAAAGCGTTGACTATAGGATGTACGGCTTTGATGATCGCGGCAGGTTCCATCCATCCGGGTATTACTGCATTGGCAGCAGAAGCAACAGGCGCGGCAACGGTTACAGGTGATCTCACCACAGACTGGTGGAACGGCTTCGTCAATGAGGATGGAACAACATATACATATATTGAAAAGGGAACAGAGGTATCCAAGTTTCAGAATCTCGATGGCGATATCGACTGGCAGGCTGCCAAGGCCGACGGTCTTGATTTCGTAATGATCCGTCTGGCTTACGGTACCACTGAGGATCCTTATTTTTATGAAAACTTGAAGGGCGCTCAGGCTGCCGGAATAAAGGTAGGAGTATATCTCTGTTCAACAGCACAGAATCTTGAACAGACTAAGGCAGAAACAGAGCTTACGCTGAGGATGCTTCAGGGCTGCACGCTGCAGTATCCGGTTGCCTATGATGTTGAAGTAAATTCAATGCTGGCAGGAGGTGCAACAGCCGATGACATGACGGCGATGATAGATTATTACTGCAAGGCAGTTGCCGGGGCAGGTTATACACCTATCATTTATGCCAATAAGACATGGCTTACAAAACATATGAATCTGTCACAGCTTCCTTATGATGTGTGGTATGCTTCATATCCTAAGGATAAGGTTTACAGACCTGTATCCGGTGCCCGTACCACTATCTGGCAGTCCAGTGAAAAGGGTACTGTAAATGGCATCAAGGGCTACGTTACAACAGAGTTCTCGGTATTTACTTATGGTGGAAACAACGGAGTGACTCATGGTAATGCTTCTTCGATGCAGGCTTCTGCAATGCAGACAGGTGCTGTTCAAACGGCAGGCACTTCGATACTTGCGGGTGTGGGAGAAACTACGGCGTCAGCAGAAAATGCTGCCTCAGCCGATGGAGTTGTCATATCAAGTTACGGTCCTGTGAGAGGGGCTGATGAAACGCAGCAAAGTGTGATGGGTGCAACATCAACACCTGTTACCGAAACAGGAAGTGTGAGTGTTGTTGTTCCTGAGACTGCAGCTCTGAACGATGCCCGGACAGGCACAACAAGTTGATATAATTTCAGGACAAAAGGACTCATCTTATACAGGTGAGTCTTTTTGTTATATTGACTGCCGAAATGAAAACCAAGGGAACTGCCGGGTGGGAGAATCACAGCTTTTGCCGGTTTGTAAATCTTCCCGGTTCGATCACTTAAGTGAAACTTATTAACCGATATGACGAGTCGATATAAATTAGAGAAACAACAAAGAATTGCGTAAAAATAAGATGCTTTTTAAGAGTGAATATATAGGTTTTGAAAGGAGCATATAGATGAAATTACGTAAATTATTACTGGTTACAGCAGCTATGCTGATGACATTTTCACTGTCAGCGCTGGCAGCGGAGATCAGTACGGTAAGGCTTAATCTCTCGCCTGATGCGGAAGGCTCTATGGGAGCAGGCGAGCTTGCCAGCGGCGATGAACCGGGCACTTATGATTCTACATATTTTGTGTATGATTACAGCATTTCAGGAACCAGAAATCTGCCTAAGACAGCTTATAACTATGTTATTGAGGTTCACCCTGCGGCAGGTAATACATTTTCGGCCAATTGCTCCGTAGAGATAAACGCTGCAACATCCCTCAGCATACAAAGAAGAGATGCGAACAGCATACGTGTCAAGGCATCAACATTTCCTTTCTACGTACTGAAAAATCCTAAAGGCTTCAGCGATAACGGTAATGATATCTCCTGGGAGAAGGTAGAGTATGCGGATAAGTATTCCGTTTATATTTACTGGGAGGACAGTAACGGTGACGATCATGAAACACACACATCCGTTTCAGGTACCAAACATAAGGTTAATGTCTCAAGCTATAATTCCGGTGACAGAAGACTCAAGTATATCTCTGTTCAGGCTCAGTGCAGCGGAGAAGCCGGCAAGTTTATTGCAAACTCACAATATATAACAAATGAAGGATATGTGGATGACGACAAGAGCACATCGGAGTATACTTTTAATGTTCCTGTGGCGCGTTCTAATGCAATTGCCAATTCATCGACAACCACAACGGTAAAAAACAGCGCTGAGAATGTATTCGGACCCGGATTCAATCTTCAGGATAAGGCCGGGACAGTCAATTCCGATAAGGGTACCTGGATGCAGTATAAGAATGACTGGTACTATGTTCAGAATGGTCAGTTTTTAACCGGATGGATATGTCCTGATGGTGTAAACTGGTATCTGCTTGGCAATAATGGAGCGATGCTTACGGGACTTCAGAGAGTAAGCGGCAGATGGTATCTTCTCAATACAGTTCAAGGCGATACCTATGGTGCCATGCTTCATGGCTGGTGGAAGGTTAATGACAAGTATTACTACTTTAACGAACAGCATGACGGCACCTTTGGAGCTATGCTTACCAATGCGACAACACCGGATGGCCTGCATGTAGGGGCTGATGGTGCATGGCTCGGATACTAAAATCGTTATGTTTCGGTGTTGATTTTTCTGTGTGCTGTGAGTTTCATTGGATGAGTGTCTGTTTTAATAAACTGTGTTGATGATTTTATAAAATCTATCATGCAAGCGCTCTTTACTTGATGTATAATGAGAAAAGCAGTGCGGCTTAGAACGCAAAAGGAATCTCTTACGGGGTTCGGTGCAGATTCGATCGCGAAGCGAAAAATAACGGATTTGCATAATTGGAAGTAAGGAGTAAAGATGAAAAAGACAGCACTTGTAATCATGGCAGCAGGACTTGGTTCCCGCTTTGGAGGAGGTATCAAGCAGCTTGCGAAGCTTGGACCAAGTGGGGAGATCATTATGGACTACTCTATCCATGATGCCCTTGATGCAGGATTTGATAAGATAGTTTTTATCATACGTAAAGATATAGAAAAGGATTTCCGTGAGATCATCGGAAATCGTATTGAGAAGGTGGCTAAATGTGAGTATGCTTTCCAGGAGATCGGGAATCTTCCTGAAGGCTATACTGTACCGGAGGGACGTACAAAGCCGTGGGGGACAGCACATGCCCTGATTCAGGTACGTGATCTCATCGATTGCCCATTTGCAGTTATCAATGCTGATGATTTCTATGGCAAGGAAGGCTTCAAGCTTATCCATGATTATCTCGTAAATAAGATGGATGAGGATGCTGCAGCATTTGACATCTGTATGGCAGGATATATCGTGGGCAATACTCTTTCGGATAACGGTTCCGTTAACCGTGGTGTCTGCAAGATGGCTGATGGAGATTCCCTGAAAGAAATCAATGAGACGTATGACATCACAAAGAATCCGGATGGCAGTCTGGTTGGTAAGGATGCCGACGGCAATGAAGTACGTGTTGACGGTGACGCCATTGTTTCCATGAATATGTTTGGACTTCCTAAAAAATTCCTGGATACACTTTATGAGAACTTCCCGGCATGGCTGGATGAACATGGTGAGGAGATGAAGTCTGAGTATCTCCTTCCACAGGAGATCAGCCGTCTCATGGGCGAAGGCAAGGCACGTGTCAAGGTACTTAAGGATCATGACAAGTGGTTCGGAGTAACTTATGCAGAGGATAAGGAGTCGGTTCAGAAGTCACTTCAGGATTTAGTAGACAAGGGTGTATATCCGGCAAACTTATATCAATAATGATAAGATCGGAATGATAGTTTTTAATGGCTGATACATATAGAGAAAACAGAAAAAATGAGCTGAGAAGACGTGTGCTGGATACAGATCGTCTTATGAAGCTTGAAAAGCAAAAGAAACATGAGGAGCGGCAGGGCAAAAAGCCCCGCCGCGTTCTGGTATTATTATTGGTAGCAATCACAGTTCTTATACTTGCGGCCGGAATATATTATCTTATGCATCGTCAGTATCAGAGCTATGCGGTCAACTGGACTGTTGACTTTACTGCCGCTGATGGTGCGATAGAGTCGGATTATGAGGACTACAGAGTATATTGTGATGGCTATGTAAAGGTCACAAGGGATGGTGCATCATACATCAACTCTTCCGGTAAGACCATTTGGAATCAGGCCTATGAGATGAACAATCCGTATGTTTCCATAAACGGAGAATACTGTGCCATCGGGGATCAGGGTAAGACAACTATCTTTATCATGAACTCTGCAGGTACTACAGGACAGGCCGAAACAAATCTTCCAATCAGTAAGGTTTCAGTATCATCTACCGGTGTTGTTTATGCGGTACTTGAGGACTCTTCCGCAAGTTACATTACTGTATTTACCAGAGAGGGTGCCGCTCTTGACATTTCCATCAAGTCCATACTCTCCGGAGACGGATATCCGATTGATGTTTCGGTATCACCTGATGGCACGGAGCTTATCACATCCTTTGCGTATATAGCTAACGGAACTATTCAGAACAAGGTCATCTTCTACAATCTTGACGAGATTGGACAGAATGCCGGAAACAACCGAGTTGTCGGAGGATTCACAGATGATTTTGCGGGACATCTTGTGGGACGTGTACATTTTTCCGATGATACACATGCGCAGGCATTTTATGACGGCGGTATTGCATTTTTCAGTACCAAGGTGCTGACCAGTCCGGAACTGGTGAACAATGTTGCGATTACGGATACCATACGTTCTATAGCATATGCAGGAGATTATGTTGGTGTAATCACATTTAACTCAGATGATAGCATTCAGGAGGCATACAGACTTACAGTATATCGTGTAAATAACGGACAGACAGTATTTACAGTGCCTGTTTCCATCAATGCCACAGGCTTTAATATCGATAATGGTATGGTTTATCTGTTTAATGACAAGAACCTGAGAGTTTATGATATGGCGGGCAACCTGAAGTTTGACGGTGTGCTTGACAAGCCTGTTATCCAGGCTCGCGGAAGCAAGAAGGTAATGAGCCCTATGGGTATGGATGTTTTGATTGGCGGAGCAGGTTATATGGAGTCTATCAAATTGAAATAATTTGTTATATAATTATCAAAGTGACGTTTCCGGGTACATATATCTTTGGTATATCCGGAAACATAAACATTGAAAACATTTGAAGCATCATCCTGAATACGGGCTATGTTCCCGGAAGGATGGTGCTTCTCAGGTGAAAGGGGAAGTTTAGTTATGAATCAGTATGTTGTGGGAATCGATGTCGGAGGTACTACTGTCAAGTGTGGTATTTTTACTATATCAGGCGTTCTTATGGACAAGTGGGAAGTGCCTACCAGAAAAGAAGAGAATGGCCGTTATATACTTCCGGATGTTGCAGAATCCGTTAAGATGCATATGGCTGAAAAGACCATAGAGTTAGGTGATATAGAGGGCATCGGTATCGGAGTTCCGGGACCTGTTGATCCAAACGGACATGTCAATGTTTGCGTAAATCTCGGATGGCATGATCACTGGCCTGCAAAAGAGATGCAGGAGCTTATGGGCGGAAAGATAAGATGCGCTGCAGGTAACGATGCCAATGTTGCTGCTCTCGGAGAGATGTGGCAGGGTGGCGGTAAGGGCCATGACAACATGCTTATGGTGACTCTTGGAACCGGAGTGGGCGGAGGACTCATTCTGAACGGTCATATAGTAGCAGGTGTTCATGGTGCAGGTGCGGAAATCGGACATATTAAGGTGAGAGATGGAGAGCCTGAGCAGTGTAACTGCGGAGGTCACGGATGTCTTGAACAGGTTGCAAGTGCAACAGGAATAGTTCGTGAAGCAAGACGTACTCTGGTTTCAACAGATGAAGCTTCAAAGATGAGAGAGTTTGGTGAGGCTTTAACAGCCAAGGACATTTGCGATTGCGCCAAAGAGGGAGATAAGCTTGCTGTACAGAGTCTGGGAACAAGCCTGAGATTCCTTGCGCAGGTACTTGCTCATGTGTCTATGGTTGTGGATCCGGAACTCTTTGTTATAGGAGGAGGAGTTTCCAAAGCAGGTCAGTACCTCGTTGATGTATTGAAGAGTTATTATGAAGAGTTCACACCGCTTCTTGATGAAAAGGCAGACATAACTCTTGCAACTCTTGGAAATGATGCCGGAATCTACGGAAGTGCAAGACTCGTGCTTGGCAATGAATGATCGTAATTAAAATTGAAGAGATTATTATTTACTAAATTTATCATAGCTTATATCATCTTTGGTGTGCTGGGGTTTGCGGTGGTGGCGATTCTTTCGTCGAAACTCACTTACAGGTATCTGGTTCAGGAACAGGCCAACAGCCTGTACAGTGAGGCTACCCTCATCGCAACAACCTACTCTGAAACCAAAGACACCAGTCTCAGTGAGGATGTGGTGAATGAACAGATGAACGCTGTTTCAACATTTCTCCATGTAGACATTTGGATAGTTGATCGTAACGGCGTGATACTGAGTGACGCCAACAATGAGAGCTTTAAGGGCAGGCAGATCGAGAATTTTGATACTACCCGTACGGGAACCAGATATGAGGTAGGAACCTATCATGATATGTTCAATGCGGAGGTTCTTACTGTTATGGCTCCGGTAACGAGGGATTACACAACCAGCGG
>AUXO013665398.1_pt1 | contig 12481 bp, 7 predicted proteins | sample 768731 | NCBI WGS metagenome assembly AUXO01 (sample SAMN02715735, study PRJNA202380) | gut metagenome | biome: sheep rumen | host: Ovis aries | place: New Zealand: Palmerston North | reverse complement strand
ACCATACCACTAACATTACCTTCAATAGTTTCTAGGCTTGAGCCAGTATTTCTCTCACAGAAGCCTGTGTGGTCAGCATTTGAGCTATAATATCCGCCATAGCTCCAGTCAAATAAAACTACGTCACCAGGCTTAGCTTGTGAAGGACGGAGAAGTTTACCCGCACTACGAGCAGCCGCAAGTAAACCACTAGTGCAAGCTGCAGTAGGACACCCTGTGCAAGAAATACCTAATTGAGCTAAACACCAAGAGACGAACATAGCACAGAAAGGAACTCCTGTTGTGCCAAAGTAAGGAGAATTAGTAATTTTAGCATATCAGCGACCATATTTTGTGCCTTGCTCTGGATCGTTATAACGATTATAACCAACCTCTTTTGCAGCTACTTGTAAAAGGGCTTTAGCAGTTTTCGCCATCTGCATCACTCTCTTCTTTATCTTCTAAAGCGTGTTGAGCTTCAATTTCAACTTTTAAAGCTTCCCATGCTTCTGGATCAGGGAATTCTGTAATATCATATTCTAATACTTTTTCTTCTGCCATAAAAAACTCCAATCTATTATTGTTGTTCCGCGGCTCTTTCTTCTTTGGTTAGACCATCTTTACTGTGAAGAAGCATTTGATATCAAGCAGAGTTAGAAATTTCCGGATGAATTTCAGCAAAAATTTCTAATAAAGACCAAAGTTCCATTAATGCAAGTGAAATAACAACACTCATTAATACAGGTTGGAATCCTAATTCGAGTCCACCAAGTAACATTCCATCTACAACATCCGCGGCTACGATAATTCCAAAATTACTAATTTTGCGGATTAAGCCTTTGCGGAATTCATGACTAGAAAAATCGTGTTGAATAAACATTGCATTAATTACACCAAAAAGAACATCTAAAAGCGCAAGAAGAGCTAAAGCAATAATAACAATTTGTGCTTGCGGATCTTGAACTGGTTGTAAAAATACTTCTAACGGGCGCATGATTTATATTCCTTTCTGTCAAAGGGCGCATATAAAATATGCGCCCATTTTAAATTCAAAATCCTTTTATCTCATCTTTATTTAATTGAATTTTATTTAATATAAATTTTATATTTTTACCCTTTTATCCTAATCATTCAAGAGATAGGTTACCATTTTCATCTGGTATAATTGCTCAATTACCATTACTAGTCCTAAAAACTAATTGAAAAGCGCATTTAAGAGTATTATCCATATCTGCAGTTGTTCCAAAAGCAATCCCTTTTTTATTTGCTTTAAAATCTACTAAAGAATAGACTGAATCAACAATACGTTTAATAGTTGGTAATACAGTTAAACTATCATGAGCATCAATTTCAAATAAATAGGCTGAATTATCATCAAGATTTGCATTATTATTATCAAGATTTGTATTAGAAATGATTTGCGAAGCGGTTATTATAGTATCGGTTTTTGTAATTGTAGGAGTAATTGAATGTCAATTTGCAGCTATATCTGAATCATCTGTTGTTTTTATATATTTTATTCCAATATCTGTATTTGTTTGATTTAATCCATCAAGAGAAGTTATTGTTAAAGTAACTTGAATATCAATATTTTTACCCGAAGGGTTTGGATTTCCCTGATTATCACAACGGTCTATAGCAAGGCTAATTTGTGGAGAATTATAAGCAAGAACTGTAATAGTTGTAGTTATTGTACTAGTGCGTCCACGTGAATCTGTAACTGTTGATGAAACTGTTTTTGAGCCAGGTGTCAATGTAGCAAATGTTACTGTGGCTGCTGTTGAGCCAGATTTTGTAGATCCATCAAATGTAGTTGAATATGAAGAAATTGTTGAACCATTTGCTCCATTTGCAGTAATAGCAACTTGTAAAATTGATTTTCCTTGAATATATCCATTATAAGTAGTTAAATATTCTTCCGTATCAGTACAAGTGAAAGATATTGTTGGCTTTACTGAAGATGGAACTTGAAGTGTAACATTAACAGTTTTTGTTCCAACAGGGGTCTGACCATTTTTCGTTGTGCAAGTAAGTGTACCAGTCATTGATGTATTATTTGGAATAAGTGAAGCATAATCTGCTACGGAAGGTGTTCATGAATACGATGTTCCAACATTAGATGCTATATTTTTTGTTGTCCCATTAAGAGTGAATGAGAGATCATGGGTAAAGCTCGATGATGCACGGTTGAGAGTAATTGTTACCGTATCTTCCATAGTAATTGACGATGAAGACAATGAAGGAGTCGTTGCACGAGGAATTGTTGTTAAATTTGTCTCAGCTAAAGATACTGTATATGTACCAGTTCATCCATAAGTACTAGACGTATAATTTCATGCCTGAGTTCATGAACCAGAAATTTTACCAGTCCCATCGCTATTATGTGAGACATTTTTTGAAACTGTTGCAATTGTATGTCAAGTTAGGTCTGAGCCAGAAGGATTATTTGATCCTGAAAATGAAATTCCATTCATTGAACCTGAATATGATCTTGATCCAACATCAACATTACCATAAACTTGTAAATAAAATGTTACATTTGATGTATTATTTTCAATGCTATACGAATTTTCAACTCAATATATACGCATTCCTGTAATTGGATTTGGATTGGTTGTCCCTGAATAACCAGATTTATAGGCCATTAATTATTTCACCTCTATCCAAAGCTTAAATTACCATTGCCTCTAGGAGTAAATTTAAATCCATTAATTTCAAGACTAGTTAAAAATATACCATTATCAATTACTAATTGAGAGTCACTATTTATATGTCAAACTGGTAAATTGTTTTTAACCATTCCTATTTCTTCACTACTTAAAATAAGATATGATTCTTCTTCATTTGGAACCTGTATTTTAATAACATCATTATCAAATTTAATATATCTATTTAATTGATTTCATTGATCTGTCTGTTCTTTATTATAATTTGTAAGACGTGTATTAATAGTATTTCAATTAGTATTAAAATTATTATTTAAATCTTTAATATCTTCCATAACATGATCATATTTTTGATCATTTTTTTCTTGCCATAAATTTATATCACCAATTTGTCCATTAATTTCAGAAATTGCTTGGCTTGAATCTACCTCTGCAATAAGATCATTAACATCTTCTTGAGAAAGACTTCAGCTAGTAGGTTTGTTACCCTTTTCTAGTTTTCATTTATTCACATACATAAAACGAGTACCATTTGCATTGTCTACTGAATTATACAATTGCAATCAAGGATTGGCTGCTTCAGAATCACTAGCTTGAGCAGAAGTTATAGTAAAAGTTTTTGATAAATGATCTGCATGAGAAATTAAAACAGTTTCATTATTTAATTTATCTTCAATTTGTGAAAAATAATCAGTTCCTTTTCAAGAATTAATTAATTGAATGGTACCTCCACCTCAATAAACTCAAACTCCGGTTTCAGCGGCTAACTTAGCAGAATGATAAACGTTTACATCTCAAAGTTGAAGTGTATAAGTTTCACCTTCAATTAAATTTTCTGTTAAATTTAATTGATAAGCTCCATATGCTGCGCTGTCATACAATTTAGGATTATTTTTTAATAAATTAACTCCGCCTATTTGAATTTTTTCATTTAATATTGAATTTTGAGTATTTATATTAAACTCACCAATAGTAAGAGAATTTGCTGCAATCTGATTAGCAGTAATTGAACCTGTAATAATATTTCCGCCATCAATAATAGTATTGCTATCATCAAGAAGAATAGTTGTATAATTAATAGTACCATCTAAACGTTTACGCTGTTCACATGTATATAAATAAGGATATTTAGTTTCATTTCCTGCAGAAGAAGTCGCTAAAGGCGGTACTTTTAAAGTTCATTTATTATAGGCATTAGCAGTTAAAGTAATTCAATTTGTTGGTAAATTATTATTAGTAGTATTAAAAGTTACACTTGAATTAGAGCGATAATAAATACGTTGTGTAGCAACTATTCCAGTAGGATCAACTTGTCTAAATCCTCCATCTATATAAGCATATAATTGTTTAGATGTAGTAAAATATAATTTTGAAGCTGAATCACTAGAAAGAATACCAAGAGGAATGTAAAAATTATTATCTTCAGAAATTGGCATATTACAAGTAAAAGCATTTTGAGAAGCTACTGTGAATGTATTTTTTGATATTGTTCCTTTTAAATACATAATTTTATTTGTAGCAGCTCCTTGTACTGTAAATGTTGTACCAGGATTAACACTAGGATATACTTCATATGTATTTGTTGTTGTAGAACCAGATGTAATTGCTGCAGGAGCATATAAAATTGGATAAGAAAGATCAAATGTTAAATTAGCTGCTAATTCTTTATACCCAGCAGAAGTTCCTGCAATAATTTTTCCTGCGGCTATTGCAGCAGCAGCTTTAATTTGATTGCTATGCTGAGTACGATCAATAGTATTTGAATTATATGAAAAATCAGCAACTCAATAAGAACCATCATATGTGAAAGTTATAATTTGATTTGCACGCAAATAATTTGCTGCAGGTAAATTAGCTATACTTCCATTACTTAGATATTTTATTGGCTTAGCAGTTGTTTCATTAACACTTAATTTTAAATTATCAGAAGGTGTTACAGTATTAATATTAGCAAATTTAACATTAACAGTAGTACCTGTTTTGAGAGTAAATGCAGTTGTTGTAGGAGAAATTGAAGCTGTTTTAGTTGCTTCACTTGCGACAGTATTGCATTCTGCATATCATAAAATTGCTGTATTTGCAATTTTAGAATCTACATCAGATTTAGTTGCGTAATTATTAAGACTTCCAATAGACACAGTAGATCCAATATTAACTCCACTACCACTTATAGTAATATGTCCATCACCATCAAAAGTAATAGAAGCTGATGCATCACCAATAGTAAAAGATCTATTTGAATCAAAGCTAATTCCTTCGCCATAAGTTGCGACAATAGTACCAGAATTATCATAAACACTCATACCAGAATTAGAAAGTAATACTTTATAACCATTATTTTCATTTGCTACATATCATCCTTGAGCTTTTGGATTTCCCGAAGGAGCAACAATAGGAGTATAAGTATAATTACCAATAGAACCAGAACGAGTATAATATAAAGTATTTTGTTGTACTGTAGTATGTGTAGTTGCAATATAATTTTCAACAGTACTAGGTAAAACTCATAATCCTGCAGATGTTACAGCTAAATGAGTCATAATATATTTAGATTGACTATCTGTTATATCAAGAATATATCATTCTTGACTTTTCGGATTTCCTACTGGATCTGTAACAGGCGTATATGTATATGGTTCACTACTACCGCTTCGTACAAAATAAACAGTTCCATCTTGAACTGTAGTATCTGTTGTTAGTGTATATGACCCATGTTTACTAATTCAATCTAATGTTCCAGCTACATCTTCTACAATAGATAATTGAGTAAGAGCATTATTAGCAGCATTGTTAGCAGAGGCCGCGTCTCTTGCAGCATCTCTTGCAGAAGTTTGAGCAGAAGTTGCCGCATCAGCGGCTATACTAGCAGAAGTAACTGCGGCACTTGCACTTTGGACAGCTTGACTTGCTGATGTAACAGCTACACTTGCAGACTGAACAGCTATAGATGCCGCAGCAGACGCAGATTCTGCGTTTTGTGAAGCTAATAAAGCTGAATTTTCTGCATTAACTGCAGCAGCAGATGCAGTAGTGGCAGAAAGTTCCGCGGCACTGGCTGATAAAGCTGCGGCACTTGCACTTTGAGCAGCTTGTGAAGCAGAAGTTTGTGCTGATGCAGCAGCATTAAAAGCAGCACTTGCACATGCAACCGCAGAAGCAGCTGCATTATAAGCTACACTTGCAGAAGTGACAGCAGATGCAGCATAATCATAAGCTATACTTGCAGATTGAACTGCTGCACTTGCAGCAGAAGATGCAGATGCAGCCGCAGTAATAGCTAAATCAGCAGATGCTTGAGCAGTTGCTGCAGCACTAGCAGCTATATTAGCAGAAGTCTGAGCAGAAACAGCAGCATTATAAGCTGTATTTGCACACGAAACTGCAGCAGAAGCCGCTAATTCTGCGGCTTTAGCATATCCAACTGCTGTACTTGCTGTTTGAAAAGCTTCACTTGCGCTAGCTACAGCGCTTGCTGCAGATGTAGATGCTGAAGTGGCCATATCCATAGCATCATTAGCTGTTTCACTAGCCGCAGCTGCAATTTCTCCAATTGAATTATAGCTATTGGCTAAGACAGGATTAGTATAATCAATATGTGGATTTTCAGGAGAATCATCATCTGACCAAACAATTTTTGATCGAGTTCATATATATTTTCCAGACTCTCATACTGGAGGAGTAACATCTCATCCTGAAGCAGATTCTTCTGGTTCGTTTGTAGAACTAGTTGTTTTTATATATTCTTCTGTAATTGAAGTTGGATAAATTCCCGCATCTCCATAAGCTCCAATAAGATGTACATTAGTTTCAGTTGAATCTCCGGTTGTATAATTAACAATTTCATAATTCCATAAATATTTATTATTTGCATCAACTTTTTGAGGAGTTGTACTTCAAGGACTAGTAGTTCCTTTTGTTGGAGCATTAGGAGTATTAGTTCTTACATAATAATTAGTAATACCAGTAATACCTTTTCCATCTGCGCCATATGTTGCGGCTATATGAACAGTACTTCCAGTTGATGTTGCATTTGTTGTACCATCTGTATAAGTTATAAGTTCATAATTTCAAATATATTTTGCATCTTGAGTTGGAGTTGGAATTGGAGGAGTACTTCAATTATTTGTAGGAGCAATGGTTGAGCTATTATTACGAGCATAATATTCTGTAATACTATAGATATTTTTTTCTATATATTGAATAGGTTCTGCCCAAGAGTCAATAACATCAGAAGCTGCGGCAGAAATAGCTACCCCAGTGATAATTCAACACGGACTTGGTGTATTATTTCCTATTTCTGGAATATTTAAACTTCAACCATTAAAATTTTCACTAGGAGTGAGGCTACCATTTGCGAATGTATAAGTAAGATTTCCTGGCTTTTCTGCATCAGAGGGTTTAGTTAATGCTCGTTTATAAAGAGTAATTTTAGCTTGGCTTAAACCATCTTTACCATCTTGTACTAATAATATAGGGTCTGACCACTCTGTATCGGCTATATTATCAATTGCTGGAGATACTGTAGCTTCTATTACAGCGGTTGCCGCAGATACTCAACAGGGATCTGTGCCACTTGGAATTGAATCTGATCATAGACTTCCTTGAGGAATAATTGCTCTATGAGTATCAAAATTGTAACTGATATTTTGAGGTTTATTAGATGGCTGTACAAAATATCTTTGATAAAGAAGAACGGTTGTAGAATTAAAGCCATTAACGCCAGCTTTTCCTTCTTCTTTCATAGAAGCTAATGATCAATTAAAAGTTTTTTCAAAACTATTATTATCAGAAGTTGTAGCAGTTATATATAATGTGCCACTTTGAGCTACAGAAGTTGTTAAATTTGAGTTTACACTAACTGTAAAAGTATTATTTGAATAAGTTACAGTTAATCCTTCATAAGGAATAAAATCAATATTCGTAATTGTAGCTGTTACTTGAGTACTACCCTTATATACAATAAATTGTGAAGAAATACTAGCATTAATTGCCATGGAGTATGCTGTAGCAAATGTATGGCTTTCATCAGTTAAAAAAGCAGTGTAAACATTTTCACTTTCTACATTACTATTAATAATAGGTATTGTCTGAGTATCAATTTGATTTTGAGTTTCTATATCATAAATTGTACATTTTACTAAATTTGCTGAATCAGAATTTGCAATTGAATATGTTACATTTGATTGATCTACAGGGATAAAACTTGATGTTCAATTAATTCCATCAGATGATTCAGCAATTCTAAAATGACTTATATATTCTACTGAAGTTTCATTTTCTTTTGCTCTTGTAGAAGAAAAAGTAACTGCACTTGGAATTAATGTCGGTGGAGAAGTGGTTGTATCACGAATAATAACAGAAGGACTACAAACCAAATTATATTGATATGAAGAATAATTAATTTCTCGATTTGAAATACAAATTGGATCTGAATAATTTGGAGTAGGATCTCCTACTAGTACAGTTTTGGTTCTTTGTCAAATATATTGTCCAGGACTGTAAGCTGGAGCAGAAATCTGTCATCCAGTTGTTGGTGCTTCAAGGTTAGACTGAGAAGACGCATATTCAACATCTACTTCTTTAACAACTCCTTGAGTTGCTATTTCTATTTCTTCAACCCTTTCTGTCAATTCTTCATTTGAAGAATTTATTTTAATTCAGCATCCAATTCCATTTTTTTCATCATAAATAAATGTTAATATATTTCCTGCAGATCATTTTGGTTTTAAAGGAATAACTGTATCCTCGTCTTTTACGTATATATTTCCTTTAATTGTTAAGGGATTACCTTTAATAGGAGCGTCTGTATCATTGGCTGCAGTATTTTCAAATAATGTTAAACTAGGTAATTCTGTTGCAGTATTATCATTTATAAATTTTACAGTTAAAAGCATGCCTTTAACTAACTTAATTTTATTTACATTATGATTACTAATAATTACTTCTTTATCAGCAATATTTGCGGCAGTTGAGCAAGTTCCATAAAAGCTGGAAGAAATTACATGAACTCCCGCATCAGTTCCTCCAGAAGAGGTTAACCTTGAAATTACTTGTCCTGCCATATAAATCTCCTTTTACTCTTGGTAATAAAATTCATTTCTTTTAAAATGAAAAATATATATTAAATCTAATTTAATTAGACCCTTATCATGCTTCTACTCTAGTAATATAAATATTATTATATTTTGTTGTGGTTCTTTGTGTAGTTGTACTATTATTAGTATCAAAATATCTGTTAGTAGGTCGTGTTGAAATAGTTGTTCCATTTATATATACATCTCAACCTTTTCACCAAGGTACTCTATTATTGCCACTTGATCCAACTTCTCCAATAAACATATTTACATATTTGCCCTGCGGAGAATATACGCAAACGCTACGATATAATGGAGTTGTTTTACTTGTTAAAGTACAATAATAAATTTTCATATGTGTGTAATTTGCTGCTGATGCTTTTAAAGTAATACTTGTTTGTGAAGGAGCTTGTGCTACTGGTTCTCATTCAAATAAAACATCCGGTGCTAACGCTGTATGTCAAGCTGCTTTCTGTTTACTTCCAATAGATCCAACAAAATGTTCGTCTTTCACAAAATTAATTACTGGTGCTCCAGATGGAGTAAGCTCTAATGAGATACCATTATATTTATCGACGCCATTTATTTTTCTTTGTGAAAAAAATTCTATACCTTGATTTCCATTTGATGAAAATTTTGGCTGTATACACCCAATTTTAGTATTTTCTATATCTGAAAATTCTAATATTGTATTTCCTTCTAAATCAGAACTTGGTGTAGTAGTATTGATTAAATTTGTCGATTTTAAATAAATAGGTAATTGACTATCTACAACATCAAAATTTACAGCTGTTTTATTAATAGCAATTCCATTTCCGCCAGATAAAAAACTTAATTGTGTTGACATATAATCTCACCTACTTACCAAGCTTCTACACGATATACATAAACACTTAAGTGATAATAAGTCGTTCTTACTGTTGAACTAGCACCTTGTGTATCCATATAATAAGTATAATTAGGTGAATCACCAGCAATTCGTAAAGTAGTTTCATGTATTTCTACTTGTGTTGCTTTTGGATAATAAAATCCAGTATCATTACCTGGTGCCCCTAGAAATAAGTCAATTGATTTTCCATTAGGATTAATTACATCAACAGAAGAACAAATTAAAGTGTCTGAATAGTAAATTCGCATATGTTCATAATTTGCAGCTGATGCACTTAATGTTATAGGATATGCTAAAGTACCGCCACCATAGTCGTATAAAACATTCGGTTCTAATGCAGTATGTCAAGCTTTTTTACATGCTGGATTACGCATAGTAACTACAGGATTTCCATTAGAATCAATTCCTAAATGTAATCCATTATAATATTCCCCAGAATCTGTTTCTTTTTTTGAAAACATAGATAGCGCTTGATATTTATTGTTATAAAAATGATTACCAAAACATCCTATTGTTTCATTATTTGAATCTGTTAAAATTAATTGATTATTTCCATCAGCATCTGATTGAGAAGAATTATTAACAAGATTATTTGATTGCAAATTTAAAGTTTTAACAGATAATATATTAGGAAAAATTTCCGTATTATTTACAGCTATTGGAGAAGTTCCAATTGCAATTCCTTTATCTGATGAAAAATTTATTAATGCCATTATCCTCACCACTCATCATTTCAAGCTTCTACTCGTAGAATAAAAATAGGTTTTGTATCATTTCCTGGAGTAGAAGGCCTTTTAGTAGTTGTGGCTCCTGAAGTATAAAAACTATATCTTCTTTTAATAACAGACCCATTTATAAGTACATCTACCGCGGCAGGTCAATAAATACCACTACCATATCCTGCATATCCAATAAATAAATTAACATATTTTCCATTAGGCTTGAATACTTCAACCGAACTTTCTGGAACTCGTGTTTCAAAATACTTATAATAAATTCGCATATGATTATAATTAGCTGCAGAAGCACTTAATTGAATACCTGTAGTATCATCTGCACCAGGAATTTGCTTACCATTAAATAATATATCTGGTTGAAGAGCTTTTAATCAAGCTAGTCTAGAAGCATTATCTTGAAAACCTATATCTGGAGTTCCATCTGATAAAATATTAAAATTAATACCATTATAATGGCCATCTCGATGAGCATAAATGCGCATACCTTCCATGCCATTTGTTCAAGAACTATATCCAATTCAACCTAATAAAGAATTATTGGAATCTAAAAATTTAACTCCTTCTTTACTAAAGATATTTTCTGAAGGTGGTGTATTATTGGTAATATTTGAAAGTTGGACTTTAATTGGTAAAGTTGTTTCAATTTTATTGTTTGTAACCGCAGTTTTTCCAATAGCTAAACCAGTTCCACCTGCTAAAAGACTTAAAGTTTTAAATTTTACTGGAATTGCTCCATAACTTATTACTGAACCATTATGTGTATCGGTTAAAGTTACTCGAAAACCATAAGTTTTATTTGGATTAAAATTTCCATTAATAAACTTTTCTGTAGTTCCAGATGATCCAGATAAAGTATCAGTTCCTACTAAAGTATATGTAGTATCTGAAGATAACTTATATTCAAATTTTAAAGATGATCCTGCGTAATTACTATCTGTACTTCATGTGACAATTACTTTAGCATAAGTTCCATCTTCTGAAGGATTTTGTGTAGAATCGCATCTAATAGCTTCTACGCTACCAATAGTAGGTTCAATATAATCTAAACTTCAAACTGCATATAATGCTAAAGCAGCATTGCCAGTATATTTTCCGCCAGAATTATAAGCAACTGTCGTTGAGGTTGAAGAAGTTGCCCATCCTTTAAAAGAATACCCAGATCTTGTCGGTATTGTTGTAGAAAGTGTTAAATCTTGACCATAATATTTGGTCTGATTCGCAGGCGCGCCTTCACCGCCATTTGCGTTATAAGAAACAATATAAGAACTTAGAGCAGGAATTGTAATAGTGGTCGTAGCAGTACTAGTACCATCTCTTCAATTAGAATGGTTATAAGTTACAACTTTTAAAGTAATGTTTCTTGCAGATGTTCCTCTTGCGATACTTTTGCTAATACTTGCCATTTGTTTCTGTACTGTAGCGCCACTAGCTGAATAAAAACTATTATTAGTAGTTTTCGCCGAAGTTCCATCTATAGTAACTGTACAGTCTACATAACCAATATCAAAACTTCATGCCATAGATTCAAAACCACCACTTAAACTAACACTAACCGCGGTGTTAGACTGAGAAGTGCTGTAATTTCCATATGCTCTTCAGTGATCTACTTCATTACCATAAAACGCCATTTAAGCACCTCCTTATAACTCCTTTAATATATTAACCAAGTCATTCTAAATTAAGATTGCCATCACTATCTTGTACTCAATCTCATTTTCCAACAAGGTGATGTACATCAGAAGGAGAAATTGCAATAATTTCATATACGCCAGTTGAATTAATAACCGTGCTATATACAAATGTTACAATATCTCCTGCTCTGATTAAATTAATATCTGTAAGTGCTTTTCCACGTCAATATATAGCTTTAGCACCTCTAGAATTAATATTTAAAGTTGGATTAGCAACTGTATTTCCATTTGTAAATTTAACTGCAACTATACCATTATTAGATAAAGCATAAGATGCAAAAGTTGCAGTTTTTGCAACAGTAGCAGCTGCAGTATCGCTATATGCGTATCCATTACCAAAAGAATAATTAGCATAAGTTGCATTATCGTTATCATCAATAGAACTTACTTCTACTCAATTCGTTCCATCATATACAAAAAGTACAACTGCACCAGCTCTTCAAGA
>AUXO018449708.1_pt1 | contig 12482 bp, 14 predicted proteins | sample 768731 | NCBI WGS metagenome assembly AUXO01 (sample SAMN02715735, study PRJNA202380) | gut metagenome | biome: sheep rumen | host: Ovis aries | place: New Zealand: Palmerston North | reverse complement strand
TTCAATAAATTTTGTCCTTGCTGTTGGTTGATAATACCTGAATTCAAAAGCATTTGTAATCCTTTAATATCTGCTTTTAAATTATTTCTCAACTTTTGTTTTTGCTCGTTTTCATCAATTTTAGTATCAAGTTTTTCTTCAATTTGTGCTTTTATATCTGACTGTTTTTCTGGCTTTTGTTCAATTTGTTCGGCTCCAGATGTTATTTCTTCTTGTTTTATTTCTTCTGACATTTTTAATCCTCATTTTTTAACTGATTCATATATTCGACTGCTTTTTCAATAGCGTTATCAATAAAATTGTTAAACAATAATATTAAAAACGGTTTAAATAAAGGCGGAAAACATAGTCTATTAACAAGATATATTATTGCCGCTTTCTTTTTTTCTTGTCCTGTACTTGTTTCAAGCTTTTTTTCTGCATGATTAACAGCGATATAGGCTAAATCAGTAATTTTATCTTTTAATTGTTCAAACATTTTTTCTCCTATAGAAATCGACGCAGAATAATCTGCGTCGGGGGGTAATATGTAATTATAATATCGGGTAGTTAAATAATATTTTGTAACTTTATACGTATGTCTAACAAAAACACTCAATTTGTTAGTCTAAACTATGCAAAACTGATAGTTGCCACAAAGCAAAGACTTGCAGTTAGAATACTGAATTATTTCAGATTCTGCTACAACAGTCCGGACTAAAATAAGTTAGGGCAAAGTATAGTCATTAAATTCAGGAGCGTTTTAGAGGAATAACATATAATTAACTAATTTTTATAACTAGCCGTTACCTTCACCTTCATTATTTTCATTACCGTTTTCGTTGCCATTTTCCGGCTCGGTTGGCTCAGTAACAGTAGGTGTTGTTGTTTCATCTTCTTCATCTTCTTGTGCAAAAGGATCTTTTACTACCATTTTTGCAAGTGCTTTCGGTTGAACTGTTTTTGCGCCGTATAAATATAAACCTCTTACTAAATCTGCAAAAGAATCTTTATCTCTCAAACTTTCAATTCTTGCTAATTGTGAAGCAAAAGTAATTGCATCGTTAGTACCCGCTAAAACATAGAATAGACCTGATGTTGAGGTTAAATTTGTACTTACCAAAACATCCATACCTGCAATTCTACCAATAGCTCCTTCTCTTATTGTTTGATCAGCAACGTTATGTGCGCCAATGAATTCTGTACTTTGCAAAAGGTATGATTCAATTGTGGGATTAATAATAACCCAAGGTTTCTTGTTGCCGGTTAAGGCATTTGCGTTTTTTAATTTCATTGCCAGCTCTACGAATTGTGCATAAATTGTTGATTTATCGAGTTCAACAGCAGTTTCTTCAGACCCTACTGTATTTTCTGCATCTACATCTGTGTGCATTCCAAGTAAGAATGAATCTTGAACTTCTTCAATTGCACGTTTTGCATTGTCTAAGTGAGCAAGCATGATATCCTGATTTGCTTGAGCTTGAGCTACATCATTAATTTTAAAAGCAAAATATTTCTTTTGGTCAATAGTTAATTCTGTAGATGTAGGTTCCAATTCATTGTAAGAAATATTTTCAGCACCTACGGTTGATATTGCAACTTCTGCCGGTGTAATAATTCTTACTTTGTCACCTTGATTTCTAATGTCACCTTCATAATTACGGTTGACACATTGCATCATTACACAATTTTTTTCAAGCATTGTGTTAAGTTTTTGACTCCATATCTCAGGAATAAAAGCCGAATAAGAGTTTGCTTGTTCTGTTGTGGTTGTTGGGGTTGTTGAAGTTTGATTTTCTGTCATTTCGTTGTTTCCTTTCTGTTTTGTACTAAATGTGAGGAATGACTAATCCTCATTAAAAATTTCTTTGAATTGAATGCCAATAATGGCAGCATTATGCTCTATAGAGTCACCTTCAATACATATTTGTATTGAATAATTTGCTTCGGAAATCTCCGCTTTATATTGGCATTCCGTATCCATTGCCCATATTGCATTATTATTGTCATCTGACCACGAATCTTTTAGAGAAAATTCAAAATTTTCTTTATGCCAAATAAGATTTTCAAAATTATTCGAATAAATTTTTTCACAATCATCTTTATTTTCTGCATCAAAATTTTTGAATACAGAAAAATTAAAGTTATTTTCGTAAGCTTCTTCAAGAATGAAATAAAATTCATCAATTGTTTTTCTTATTGTCGGATTTCCAAGACCTAAAAAAGGTGATTTCCACATAAATTCAATTGGTTCACCATTAAAAGTATTATTTATATCTTCCTTATATAAATTTCCATTTTTATCTGCAGAAATTATAAATTTTTGATAAATACATGCTGCCGTAATATCTTGCGGTATAACTCTTTTATACCAAGCTTGATTTACAATATCGTTTATCCATATTGTGTGAAAATATTCGTCATTTTGGTAAGGTATAAAGTACCATAATTGATTTTTTGTTTCGTAGTTTAATACGAAAACATCACTTCTTCTAAGGTAATCAAATTTATTAAATTCTTCTTTTATTTTTCCGGTAATTTCACTTCCCAAAAGAATTTGATTTAAAGCTCCAACTTCTAGTGTATAAATACCGGAACAATAGAAATATTGTTTATTATTAACAGTCACAACACCGTTTTTAGAGTAAGCACCCTTATCAGCAAATGGCATAATACTGAAATCGTCAGGCGAAGAACCTCCTAAAAGATATACATTATTTTCTTTGTATATTGCCAAATAATCTTTGTAAGGACATAATGCAGTAATATTGTCAGTGTCAGTATAGAAATTATTTATATAACCTGCGTCATTTGTTGTTGTGAAATCATCATATCTGCCAAGTGCAGAAAAATAAATTGTAGCACCTTCTGCTGCCCAAATCCTGCCTTTGTAAATTGCAACACTTGTTGCATAAATTGCTGAACCATCAGATTTATTCAAATTACAGTTTGAAATAGTATATGTAGAAGATGATTTTTTAACATAAAACATTTCGTCTTGGTCACCTGAAATAAGTGTACCGTTTAAAAAATTTGCAAAAACAGGTTTTTGAGATAAGACAGTTTTATTCAGCAATATAATGTTATTATTAGCATCAAGAACATATAATTTTCCACTTGCAGTAACAATGAGTATACTTGATTTGGAACCTTCTTTCATTTCATGTAAAGCGTTTATAGGTTCGCTTTCGGGTAACTGTGCATATATAACATTTCCTTTTTGTCTGATAATTCCTTTATTTTGATAAATTTCTATATTTTTTGAATCTGACCAAAATAAAGTTTTAGTATTTATTCCAAGTTCTGTTTTCGTAGAGGCTTGATTTATTCCACCTGATAAATCGTAGTAAAAATTTTGCATTTTATTCTCCTATTTTTGTTTTTGCAAATACCATTTAATTTTTGTTCGAATAAAATCGCCAACTTCATCCTTTTCTATCCAAGGATATGGCGGAACAAAAGTTATATCTATTTTTCCTGCACTTGTCGTATTTGGATGTGATTTTCCAAATTCATAATGAGTTAAAACTGTTGTTTTGGTAACTGGAATGTTAAACTTTTTTGCTATTTGCGCACATAATTGCATTGCTGCTTCAAATTGAACTTTTGTAATTGGATAATTACCTATATCATTTTTATTCTTAAATCCAAACATTCCACAAAGAGCTATACCAACAGAACCTGTATTTCCTCCACCTGTATGCGCAGCATATTGCCCTTGCTTACAAACTTCATTTGCATAAGGTTCAAATTTACCGCTGTAAATTCGTCCAAAATTATCAACTAAATAGTGATAACACTCTTTGTCATGAGAATTAGGGACCGCGTTACCCGCCGTCCAATGAATAATAATTCTTTTCATTTGCATTAATCCTTCAATTTCTTTTCATATTTTCTAACGTATATAGCAACCAAAGCTAATCTATTTCTTGCGCAGAGTTTATACATCAATCTCTCAACATAGGTTTCAACTGTTCTTGGAGATATGCACAGATAGTCAGAAATTTCTTTATATTCGTAGCCTTCACACAGCAGTTTTATTACTGCTTTTTCTTGTTTACTTATTACCATTTATACTTCCTTAAAATCAGCTATTATTTATATGCTACATGGTAAATCTGAAAATTTTTCTATATATTTACCTTTTTTAACCTTTCTAAAAATTATTTTCAAATAAACCCAATTTCATTGAACTTAAATTTGAATAGCATTTCTTTTTTCGTCCATATTCGTTGTAATTTAAATAAAATTTGCCGCATGATTTAACAAAAAAACCTTCGTAATTTTCTATTTCTTTCATAATATATTTATTACATTTTTCAAATAATTTTTTTGCTTTTTTATTTGTAATCCTATATACAGAAATAACGTTTTGTTTATTTAACTTTGTTAATTGCAAAACAGTATGACCGCAAACAGGGCATTCTTCAAGATAATCCAGTTCTTTAATTATAAATATTTCATCAGGAATAAGTTCAAAGGATCTACATTCCCTCAAACCTCCACAGCATTGTATATATCCCATAAATGTACAATATCTCCCATATTAATTTGAAAAACAGCTTTGCCAGCTTGGGCGTGAACCTTACTCAAATTTATGTGACTATTATACAATTTTTATCAAAAAAAAAAGTCCGCTTTATACCGTACGGGAGATTACGTACGGGAAAGTACGTACGGGATATCACGGACACGTTTATCTTTTTTATTTATGCTAGAATATAGAAAAAACAATATTTTTAGAGGTTAAAAATGGATGAAATAAATTTAGAAGAAAAAGAATATTTTAATAGAAATTATAATATTTCATATTATGATGAAAGTTTGCCAAAACCACCCGTTAAACTTATTTTTATGCATTATATATCATCTGCATTGATTTATTCTGTTGCTGTCATGCTCATGATTTTTAATCCTTTTTATATAGATATTATGAAAAAAATTTCACATTCGTATGAAATTTTATTTTATGTATATTTATCTTATTTATTGATAGCACCAATAATTTTGTTTACGTTTAAACCTAAAACAATTTATGCTTCTCAAAGCATAGAAATTCTAAATTATTTTGCAAAACTTATTAAACGTGAAGGACTTCAAACAAAATTTTCCTCAACTGAATTTCTTGAATGGCTAAAACCTACATATAAACAGCAACAATCTATGATATTATATTTTATAAAATTTTTCTTTGCCCCCCAAATTATATTATTATCAATAACACATTTACAGGCTTTCTATAAAGAATTAAGCAAAACTTTTGATATAATTGCATATACAATTCAATCAGGCTATGATTTAAATTTTATTATCAAATCTTCTAAATTACTTGTAGAATATAGAGATGCCATATATATTACGTTATTCCAGTTACTATACTTTTTCGATTGTTATATATTTGCAATAGGATACTGTACAGAACTAACACTGTTTAACAATAAAATAAGAACTGTAGACGCATCCCCACTTGGACTGTTTTTCTGTTTAGCATGTTATGAACCTTTTAGCAAAGCAACAACACAATTTATTCAATGGAAACATTCAGAATTGACAATGAATATAACTTCAAACCCTATTGAACTAATTAATTGGATATATTATACAATAGCAATAACTCTTATAGCACTATACGTTTCAGCTTCGATAGCCTTATTTACAAAGGCTGGTAATCTTACAAATCGAGGAACTTGTAAAAGCTTTCCTTATAATATAGTAAGACATCCGGCATATTCAACAAAGATTATTTTATGGTGGATATCATCAACTATTATTATCAAATCTTTTATTTCAAGTGACACTGAATTTTTAAAGATACTATTATATATTTTAAGTGGTATTACTTGGACTTTTATTTATTATATGCGTGCAATTACTGAAGAACGACACCTATCTCTGGATCCTGAATATAGAGCTTATGTAAAAGAAGTAAAATACAAATTTATACCATATTTATGGTAGATTATTTTAATTCAAGTTCGCAACACATTTGGCAGGCTCCAAAAACTTTTGAAACTTTCAAATTTTTTCTAAAGCAGCAATAATTTGGCAAGTTAAATATTTCTTTTATTGAATGTTCTTTAATATTACCAATTTTTTGTGATAAACACGGGTAAACATTGCCTTCTGGGGTAATAAAGGTATTTGAAAATGGGAATTTACAAGGTTTATAAATTTCGCTTATCTGTTTTTTATCACTATCATTAAAAAATTCTTCTATTTTTAGTAAAGGATTTTTTGAAGTTTCAAATTTAGGCGAAAATCTTATCATAGTTTTAGAATGTTTTTTTAAACTTTCGAGTTCTTTAAATATTTCTTTAAAATGCTCCATATCAAAATATTTTTGTATTGGATAGTTTTTGTTAAATTCAGGTATGAACGCATCAAAAAGTATTGAATTTTGTTTTAAATTGTTATTTCTTAAAAAAGAAATTGACAAAAATTCAAAATTCATATCATTACACATTTTATACAATTTGGGTAAATCGTCAAGATTATTTTCAAGAACAATTGTCTTTATATCAACCATAGGTCTTTTTTTGTATGAGTTTAAATTTTCTAAATTTGAATATATTTTATCAAAAATCCCATCTCTGTTCCTGTTTTTATCATGATTTTTACCATATCCATCTAAAGATACTGACAAAAGAATCATTTTTGTCTTAATAAAAGCACGAATTATTTCATCATCAAGTAAAATACCATTAGAAACAACATTAACCTTACCAAGAACTTTTTTGCAAGCTTTTTCTAAAATAGGTATAAAATCTTGTCTTACAAGAGGTTCCCCACCAACAAGCGTTATAAAGGAATAAAAAGGAATTTGTTCAATTATTGAAAACCATTCCTGAGTAGAAAGTTCTTGTTTGTTACGATCTTCTCCAACATAACAATACGGACATTGTAAATTACATCTATACGTAAGTTCAAAAAAATATCTCAATGGCATAAGAGCTTTACCATACTTTGAATTATATGCAGGAGCAGCGTAAAGATTTCGAAATAAATCAAATAGTTTTGAGTAATTTATCATATTACAATTATAACTTAAAAAATAAATTTACATTAAATCTGTTTAGAGTAAAATTAAGTTATGGGAATATTTTCAGTAAAAATTTTACCAATGACAAAAGAAGATATTGATGGTATTCTTGCTATTGAAGAAGCCTCTTACGGAGAACATCATTGGTCAAAAGATTCTTTTTATGCTGAATTATCAAACAATCTTGCGAAATATTTTTGTGCATTTGACGAAAAAAACAATTTACTTGGTTATGCTGGGAGCTGGCTTGTTATAGATGAAGCTCACATAACTACAATTGCTGTATCACCCGAATATAGGGGCAAAAAAATAGGTGAAACTCTTTTAACCGCAGTCATAGATGCTTGCTATAAAAACATGGTAAAATATCTAACACTTGAAGTAAGAGTTAGTAATACTCCTGCAATATGCTTATACGAAAAATATAACTTTAAATCATTAGGCACAAGAAAGGGCTATTATCAAAACAATAATGAAGATGCTCTTATTATGTGGACAGAAAATATTTTTTGGGATAAATTTAAAGAAAAATACAATCTAAACGTTGAAAAACTGAAAAAACAAATAACAATTTTATGAAAATAGAAAAACCGGAAATTGTAAAAAAAGAAAATGTATTCAAATATAACGGTGAACCAGTAAAAATGACATTGGGCACTGTTGTTTTGACCTGTTTATGTGTATTTTTACTTATTATTGCAACATTTACTCAGTTGTCATTTACTCATTTCATAATCCCGAGTGATTTTTTAAATTATATTAATACAGACGGAATAAGTACGGATGCTAAACAGCACTTTTTCAAATATTACAGATACATTCCACAAATTCCGGTAATACTTTTTATAGCTGCCTTATTAGGCAAGGTATTTGGAGTAATAGCTGTTTTTGTTTATATAGCAATAGGTTTATTTGTATATCCTGTTTTTGCACTTGGCGGCGGTCCCAGATATGTTTTTGATTATAATTTTGGATATATTTTTGCATATATACCAGCAGTATTTTTTTCTGCCTCTATACTTAAAACAGGTTTTTCGGTCAAGAATATTCTTCAAGCGGCACTTGTTGCGGTATTAACAATTCATTTCATAGGAATTTTATATACACTTCTTATAGGTGCAATTAGTCAAGCACAAAATGCGATGCTTTTAGGCTGGATTATTGCACAAAGTGGCGCAAAAATTCTTTATGACTACATGTTTAGCGTAATATCCATACTTATAGCAGAATGGATAAAACGTTTTCTATGGATAACTATGTGTTAAAAACTGTAAATTTTCTATAAACAAACAGCAAAATTTTTTTTCATGCTTTTTATTCAGATGGATAGTTTTTCAATTATAAGGAGAAAACATGACATCATCAAAAGCAAAAAAAGAACAAAAAAAACACTCAAATGAAGATGAATTTGAACTTTATTTGAAAAATCAATGCATGAAAACAACATTCAATGGTATTGAGATAGAGTCTTTTGCGTGGTACAAAAAAATGCTTGGTGTTAAATAAAAACTTAATAAGATAAACGAATGTTCTAGTGGGCTTGTTATTGCAAACCCACTAGTCTTGTATATTGACCTTTATAAAAAAAAATGATAAACTGAGAGAAAGAGATATTAAGGAGTTTGTAAAATGTTAAATATAAGTAGAGCGTTTACATTGGCTGAAGCAATGTTTGCACTGATAATTATAGGCATTGTTGCTTCTCTTACTATACCAACCGTTATACAAAATTCTCAAGGAAGAGAAACTGTATTAAAAGTTAGAAAAGCATATTCTGTGCTATCTAATGCTTATGAAAATGCAACGACAAAATATGGTGAAATTTCAGAATGGGATACAATAGATACAGCATCTTATGGTACAAAGATGGCCGCAAATATATTGCAAGGTTACAATTGCGGTACCGCAAATAATTTAACAATTAATAATGATTGTGTTCCAGGTTGCCCTAAAATATATAAAGCAAACGGTGAAAGCATTGATAATGTATGTACATCTTCTGATGTAGCTAAATTAATGGCTTCTGACGGTACATCTTATGCATTTCAAATAGAAGATCCAACATGCAGCATAGATATTACTGAAAATGCTGCTAATGCACCATTAAATTTAAAGCAAGTTTGTGGTACAGCTCTTGCAGACATATATCAATCAAAAGCAGGTAAAAACAAAAATTTATACGGAGCTGACTTGTACTTATTCTATATAACAAAAGATGGCATTATACCTGCAGGATTAGATTTAGATAAAAAATATCCATACAATGCATCTGATTGTGTAAAAAGAATAACTAAAGATGCTTTTGGTTGTGGAGCAAAATTAATTTATGATAAAGATAAAGTGGATGAATAAAACAATTGACAATAAGATTGTTATTCGATAAAATGTACGGTATAAAAGGAGAAATTCGAATGAAAAATACAGCAAAAATGGCTTTTACCTTAGCTGAAACATTAATTGTTATGGGCATTATAGGAGTTGTTGCAGCTCTTACAATTCCATCATTAACAAACAGCACGAATAGTAAAGATATTGTAGCAAAAGTAAGAAAAGCACATACAAACTTAGAAGATGCTTATGGAAGAATGATTGGAACTTATGGCGAAATTGATGAATGGGGTGAAACTTTAGATTCAAATATCATGGGTAAAAGATTGATGAGTACAATGAAATTAACAAAAAATTGTGCATACAACGGAACCGATTGTTTTGCAAATGATACAAATTTTTACGCATCCAATGATGCAGCAAAAAAAGATAACGCTCAAAGCAACACCTCTGTATATAAAGTTGTAAAAGCTGACGGTGTTTCTCTTGGTGTTTATATTGATAATGCTAATTGCACAGGAAATGTATCAAATAATACAGCTCCTCAAGATTTAAAAGAAATTTGCGGTATTGCTCTTGTCGATGTTGACGGTCCAAATAAAGGCAAAAATAAACATGGACAAGACCTATTCCAATTTTATATTACCAAAAAAGGTATTTATCCTGTAGGTACTGATGTTGATTCAAAATTCAAATACATTGATAACTGCACTAAAACAGGTGCAACAACGACATCGGATTCTCAAGCTTGTACAGCTTGGGTTGTTTATAACGGTAATTTAGATTACAAAAAAGCAGACTCTAGTGGTAAATGTTTAACTGATAATACAAAAACACTTGATTTTACAAAAAATACACATTGTGATTAATATTGTTTATAATAAATTAGACTGAAAAGAGAACTTTTTCAAAGTTCTCTTTTTTTATTATTTAATAGTCATAAATAAAAGTGTCATTACATATAGAAGCTTTAGTACCAACAGGAATTGTCAGTTTATTTTTTTTATGTGTGATTTTAAATCCACCGAGCACAGGTATATTAAGTTCTTTTGCAAGTTCGTTAAATAAATCATCAAGATATTGTTTATTATCAATGTGTAAAAAATCACCTAAAATTAAACCTTGAATATTTTTTCTAAAATCGTTTATATTTAACAATTGAGTGAACATTTTATCTATTTTATATACCTGTTCGTTTAAATCTTCGGCAAAAAATATAAATTTTTCATTAGGAATAAAATCCAAACCACAAAGTGATGTTATGGTTGATAGATTTCCGCCAAAAGTAATCCCATTAGCATTTCCTGAATTATATATTTTTAGAGCTTTAATTTTTTCATTTTTAAAATTCGTAAAAGAATTTAAGAATTTTGTCAATGTATAATCTGAAGGTTTTTCGGTGCCGAAATCACTATGGAACATTGGAGCATGGTAAGTAATAAGTCCGGAACGTTTCAAAAACATTATGCATAAAGCAGTAATATCTGAATATCCGGCAAAAATTTTAGGATTTTTACGTACAAGCTCATAATCAATTTTGTTTATCAGCCTTAAACAGCCATATCCACCTCTAAGACAAAATATGGCATTTATATTTTTATTTTCAAAAAATAAATGTAAATCTTCAAGTCTTTGATAATCATTTCCTGCCAGATAGTTGTTTTTATTAAAAATATTTTTACCAAAAACAACATTGTAGCCCATATTTTCAAATAATGCTTTTGCTTTTAACGCACCATCGCTATTTTCAACACAACCTGCTGGTGCAATAATGCCTATTGTATCACCTAGATTTAATCTGTTTGGTTTAATTAAATTCATAATCGTTCTATTTCTATTTAACTTAGGATATAATGATAACATGAATGAAAAATATATTCCATTGTATCGTAAATATAGACCACAAACATTGGAAGAAATTGTTGGACAAGAACACGTTAAAAAGGCTCTTGCAAATGCAATTTCTTTAAATAAAATTTCACATGCATATCTTTTTACCGGTCCAAGAGGGACAGGTAAAACTTCAACTGCACGCATTCTTGCAAAATCTTTGAATTGCATAAATGGGCCCACTACAGCACCGTGTGGGAAATGCGCAAGCTGTGTTGATATAACAAATTCGACACCACTAGATGTCATAGAAATTGACGCTGCAAGCAACCGTTCAGTTAATGATGCACAAAATATTTTAGAAAAAATTCAATATGCACCAGTAAATGGAAAATATAAAATTTATATCATAGATGAAGTGCACATGCTTACAGTTCAAGCTTTTAACGCTTTATTGAAAACATTGGAGGAACCACCTGAAAATGTTGTTTTTATACTTGCAACAACAGAAGTTCATAAAGTTTTGGATACAATAAAAAGTCGATGTCAAAGATTTGACTTTAAGAGAATTACAACTGATGACATCACAAAGCATCTCAAACATATTGCAAAACTTGAAAAAATAAATATTGAGGATGATGCAATTCTTACCATTGCAAAAAATGCAGCCGGTGGAATGCGTGACAGTCTTGCGCTTTTAGACCAACTTAGTGTACTTGATACAGATAAAGCAATTACAACAGAAGATATTAATTCTCTTTTAGGACGATTATCATTTGATGTCTTAAATCGACTATCTGAAAGCATTATAAACTCAAAACCTAATGATGCAATAGAAATTTTAGAAGAAGTATACAACTCAGGAAATGAGCCTTCACAAATTCTATTGAATTTATTAAATTATTTTAAAAATATGCTTGTTGCTAAAAATTGCAAATCTGAAATTGTTTTGGAACTAACTCAAACAACAGAAATGCAATCAGATGCACTAAAAAAGCAAGCTGAAAAACTTGAAACACATCAAATTGTATTTTTGATAGAAAGAACATCTCATTATATTAATGAGCTAAAAACAACTACCAATCAGCATACTTGGCTCGAAGTTGCAATGATTGACCTTGCAAATCTTACAGAAAACACTAAACTTATAGATATACAAAACCGCTTAACAAAACTTGAAAGCGGAGAAATAGCACAAGTTGTTATACCAAACTATAAGACACCTCCCCATCCTGTTCAAAAACCTTCAATGAAACCTGCCGGAGCAGAAAGACAGCTAAATCAACCTATTGCAAAAACAATTGAA
>AUXO012946848.1_pt1 | contig 12482 bp, 3 predicted proteins | sample 768731 | NCBI WGS metagenome assembly AUXO01 (sample SAMN02715735, study PRJNA202380) | gut metagenome | biome: sheep rumen | host: Ovis aries | place: New Zealand: Palmerston North | reverse complement strand
GCAGTTGACAAGGAAGACATCGCTGATGAAGTTGCTGAGTTCATGAACCAGTACACAACTTTAGATTACGCATTCTCTGACAGGGATGCTTACGAATATCACAGATTATAGATTAAAATGAGAATTGCCTTCGCATTTACTGGAGCTGGTCATTTACTTCGAGAATCAGTTAAAGTTGCCCGTGAACTAGCAAAAGATCATGAGGTAACAGTATTTCTATCCGGAGCAGCCGAAGAAGTCCTTAAGATGTATGGACTTTATGAAAGCGTTGTTGACATTACCGGTGGAAAATACCGTGAGCTTGCAACTGATTCCAACCAAAAATTTTCATATCCAATAACAGGTCGCCTTTCCTTAGGAAAGTACGATTTACTGATAGTTTCTCCAGCTACAGCAAATACAGTTTCAAAGATAGTTTATGGAATTGCAGATACCTTGGTGACAAATGCAGTTGCACAAGCCGGAAAAGGGGCTGTTAAAACATATATGGTGCCTGTAGACATTCATCCAGGACCAATTGATACAGTTCTTCCATCAAAAATGGAGCTGTCAAAATGTGAAAACTGCGATGAATGCGTTGCTGCGCTGGTATGCCAGCAGGGTGCAATCATTCCGCATTCAGAAATTGACCTGACAAAATGTATAGGTTGCGGCTTGTGCAGAAATTCATGCCCAAATGATGCAATTTCCGAAGGCAAAATCGTAACAATCTACATGAGGGATATAGATATTGAAAATACTCGCAAATTGGCAAGTATTGATGATATTAAAATCTTTGAAAATCCTGAAGAGATTTTAAAATCTCTTTAACTATTTATCTATTTTTTTGTTTAAAAAAGAGTAAATCTCTTAATATCTAAAAATTTCGTCGTAATCTATATTTGCGCCAATGCTTTTATAATAGTCATATAATTTTTCTTTAGCTGTTGGTGTGAACGGGCACTTTTCAAAATCTTTTGCAAACTTAATTGCATCGCTGCCGGTAATTCGTTTTAAAGAGACATATTCGGCGGTTTTTAAATTAGTATCCATAATTTTATACTCCTTTTTTAGTAATTGTATACATTTAGTTTTTTATTATTAATATTTATTTCCTAGGCAATGTCATGCATTTTCTTCTTATTATTGTATTGGATACCAACACTTAAGTCAAAATCTCTGAGGTATTGTTTACTTCTAGATAATTGTGTATAGAGTTAGCTTTTATAATTAATATGGTTTCATATTTTTTTAATTTATAAAATCTTCAATCTTTGGTACTGATTTTATATTTAATGGCATTATTTTTTTCAATATAATGAATATTAATTTCAAAATATTGTAGGTAGTCTGAATTTCTGTTATTTTTTATTATTATTCCAAATAGTAATCTATTTATTATAATTAGTTCAATACTATAATTCAGATAAAATTAACTTTAATTTTTTACAAGTAGTTTTTATTAGTTTTACATTAATAAAAATTCATAAGTATTTTAGTAAATTTTATCTATTAAGCTATTTATTCGGCTTAAAATTGTTCACATATAGAAAAAATAATTTATTAATTAAACAATTGGAGGAAATTTAATGAAGATGAAATTCATGTTTTTTGCAGTATTATTAGTCTTTATTTGCTGCATTGGCGCTGTCAGTGCATCAGAAGATGTAACTAATGATACATTATCTTCTGATTCCGTGGAAGTCATTGAACAAGTCAATGACATGTCTCAGGATTTACAAACTGCTGAATCTCAGGACAGCATGGAAGAAGTTGATGATGAACCATTGTCTTCAGATGAAAATGCTATCTTGGCAGATGATTCATCAAAGCCTAGCAAGATTTCAGTAAATGCATCTAGCTGGGATGAATTAAAGACATATGCTGAAAAAACTGATGGAGATTATATTATTAATTTGGTTGAAGGTAAAAAAATTACCATCGGTTCAAGTGATATTCAATTCAGAAACAATGCAGAGATAATAGGTAATGCTAATTGTTTCATCACAGGAACCGCAAATAATAGAATCCCATTTAAAAGTACTGCTAATACAGATTTAAGCATTACTTTTAAGAATATAATATTTAGAAACATTAAATGCCAAATGGTTATGCAATTGCAAACTAAAGGCATAAGTATTGTTGAAAATTGTACATTTAAAGGAATTACAGCTGGTACAGGACATCATTCTGTAATTTATAACAATTTAGGTCTCATGAACATTACCGGTTGTACATTCACAGATTCCTCTGCAGGTTTTGGTGTCATAACTAACCATAATACAGCTTCAACAACAAACATCATAATGAATGTAAGGGACTGCTACTTTGCAAACAACTATGGTGATACAGAACCAGGTTGTATCAACAACTGTGGAATATTGACAGTATACAATTCAACATTCGAGAAAAACCGTGCATTCTGGTGGGCAGGTGCAATCCACACTCACAGTAATGCAAATACAAAAATTTACGGTTCATCTTTCATAGACAATGTTGCAGGATGGAACGGTGGAGCATTATACACCTACAGTTACTTGGAAATTCAGGATTCAGTATTTTTAGGTAATAACTGTACCACTAACTCTGGTGGTGGAGCAATAGGTGCATCAGCATACGGTTCTAATCCTAATATTTTAATTAACAACTGTTTATTTAAAGACAATACCAATGTTAACTCCGGTGGTGCTGGAGGTGCTATTGCAACAATGGATAAAGGTGAATTCAGATTATACAATACCACTTTCATCAACAACAACGCTGCACACGGTACTGCTGTTTCAGCTGCTGCTGCTGAGGGATATGGTTCACCAACCCTTGTCATTGCAGGAAACACTTTCATCAACCATACAAGATCAGAAGATGTTTTAAGGGTAATAGTTTCAGGTACTGGCGCATTAGTTGAAAACAACACTTTTATTAACAATGGAATTCCGGCTTCCGAACTTTACTTAAACGTCTCAGATCCGGTTGACAAAAAAGTAAATGTATCAATTATTTATTCTTTAAAAAATCCAGGATATTATGATGCAGATATACTGGATAAATGTACTTATGACGTTTATATCGACGGAAAATATTCAAGAACAGTCAATACCACTACATTCACTTTAAACTTTGAAGACATTGATAAATGTAGGGTTTATGTTGTTCCATCAATTTACTCCGGTCAAACACCTGAAGTAACAATTACTGTTCCAAGGGACTTCATATATGTCTCTCAAGCAAACGGTAATGATGATAATGACGGTATGACTGATGCCACTCCGGTAAAAACAATTGAACAAGCTTTAAAACTTGCAAAACCTTGTGAGAATATTATTTTATTGGATGGTGTGTTCAATGAAGAAAATCTCAATGTTACCTACAGATTAACAATCTGGGGAACTAATCTCTCTTCAATTGGCGGTCAAACATTAACAGATTCAATGTTTAACGTTAAAAATGCGAAATTCAGTTTAAGAAATTTAACAATTAATAACATTAATGGTGCTGACGCTTCAAGATTAATCAAAGGTGAATCAAGCAGAGTCTATTTAGATAATTGTATCGTAAAAGACAATGCAATAAATACTCTAATTGAATCTCCAGTTCTTGGAATTACCGATTCAGTATTTGAAAACAACAAACTTTCAATTCAATCCAGCAATTTAACTGTTGAAAACTCAACATTTTCAAAAAATACAGTTAACAATGATGCTGCATTCTTCAATTCCGCTTCTGCTAATGAATGGAACATTGTGGATTCAACATTCATTGATAATTATGGATTGAAAGCTGGTTTAATTAGTTATTCATCTCAATCAAGCACCTTAAAAATTGAAAATTCCTTATTTGAAAACAATTCAGGTGCTCAGGCATCTGCAATAATTATTTCTGATTCCGCCAAATTAAACATTATATCATCAATCATTAAAGATAATGATGCTAATGTTGCGGTTATTTATAAAAATGGAGCTGGCTCAGCAATAGATATTAAAAACTCTATAATTTTAAATGCTGGCGAGATTATCGCTGGTGATAATTCAAACATTGACTGCAATTATAACTGGTGGGGCAATACATTAGAAAACAAGGATGCACGTCCTAACTTAAACCCACAAATCTCACTTGACAACTGGTTATTCTTAAACATGGAATATTCAAAAGAATCAGAAATAGATGTTAACTACACTATTAAACTTGATTTAACAAGTGTAATTGATAAAGAAGGTTCAATTTCAACTTATGCTGATTATAAATTGCCAGTTATTGGATTTACTATATCTGCTAATAATGTCACTGCAGATAAGGACTTTGCAATCTTGGATAACGGTAAATCCGAAATCAATTATACTTTAAACGACTTTAATGACGGATCATTAACATTTGCCTATGAAAACATTAAAAGCACAGCCAACTTCCAATTTGTTAAAACCACTCCTGAAATGAACATCGTTGCTGATGCGATAATGGTTGGAGATGACGGCAGTGTTGAAATCACATTCCCTGAAGATTTAACCGGAAATGTAGCAATTAAAATAGGCGATATTACAAAAGCTGAAGAAATCAAAGATTCATCAGTCAAATTCACCCTTGAAGGATTGTCAGCTGGTAATTATACATTAACTGTATCCTATGATGGTGATAAAAAATATGCTTCTCGTGAAGAAAACATCACCTACACTGTAAACAAATACGAATCAAAAACTACAATAATCGTTGGTGAAGTTGTAGTAAGTGAAAACGTTTTGGTAACAGTCAAAGTAAACGATGATGCTACAGGTAATATTACAATTATCGTAAACGGTAAAGAAACTAATTTGAATGTAAATAATGGACAAGCTACTTACACAATTGAAAATATTTCTCGTGGAGACTGGATTATTGAAGCAACATACAATGGTGATGACAAATATGCTACAAGTCATGATTATAATAAATTCGGTGTGGACAAATATACTGCTGGAGTAACTATTGTACTTGAAGACATTGAATACGGTCAGGATGCATATTTGGATTTAAGCATTGATGAAGAGGCAACTGGAAATGTTACCGTAATGGTTGATAATATTTCAATAACTAAAACCATTGTAAATGGTAAAGTAAACTTCACTTTATCTAATTTAACAGCAGGTTACAAAAATGTTGTAGTCAAATACAGTGGAGACAACTATTATATGGAAGACACTTACTCATCCACATTCTATGTTGAAAAAATCCCAACTCAAGTAAACATTTCTGCAAATGATGCAAAAGAAGGAAGAAATGTAATAGTTAATTTAGCTGTTCCGCAAGGTGTTGAAGGTACCTTCACAATAACCATTGATGATGAAGAGGAATACGTAATTGAAATACCAAGTGATGGTAAAGCAGTATGGTCCACTTCTGATTTGGAAGTCGGTGAACATTCCATACATGTAACTTACAGTGGAAATAATTACATGACTTGCAAAAACTCAACAGATATTGTTATTTCTGCATGGGATGAACCACAATGGCCAAATCAAGGATATGATAATACCGGTAAAACTCCATATGACAGTAATGTAAACGGTGAGGTCAACTGGACTGCAAGCACCGATGCCAATATTTCCGCAAATATCGTAATCGATAATGAAGGAAACATTTACATTATTACTGAAAATGGAATATACTCCTTTGACAATACCGGTAAAGCAAGATGGAATTATTCTTCACAAACTGTATTCTCAGGTTTAACTGTTGGTCGTGAAGTAATCATTGCACCACTTTCAGGAGATAGGTTATACTTTATTAATCAAACTTCCGGTGAAAAATACGGTGTCACAAATCTTTGGAAAGCATCAAGTCAATTTGCTCCAATAATTGATGATGACGCAAATGTTTACGTTATTAGTGATAAAAATGAAGAAACCGGTCACTATAATTTAGTTATTGTGCCATACTCCTTATGGGAAGAAGGCTATGATGTTGATACAATTGACTTAGGAACATCTGCTCCTACAACTGCACCTGTTTTAGTAACAGATGATATCGTATGTGTTGGAACAGCAGACGGATTAAAATTAGTCAGCATCTCTGAAGAAAGTGTCATTGCTGTTGTGAATGTCATTACAAATGCTCGTCCGGTTGTTGGTGAAAGCGACATAATTTATGCAATTGCTAATAATCAGATATTTGCAATCGACGCTAATGGTGCTGAGTTATGGAAATCAAGTAGTAAAATTGAAAATGCCAGATATTTAGCAATTGATAATGAAAATAACATATTATATGCAGTAGATTCTAATAATAACTTGTATAAATATGATTTATTAAATGAAGGTAATGAAACATTCATTTCAGGTAACATTACATCTGAAATCCTAATAAGTGATGAAGGCAATATATTTGCAGGTTCTCAAACCGCATTAATTGCTCTTGACAATACCGGAAAATTGTTATGGAAATCCGAAATTGGAAAAACCATTGATGGATCTATTGTAATGGATGAAAACGGAGTAATTTATGTAACTGGAAATAATAACCTATACGCATTTGCTGGAAACTCCTTAATTGATGCTAATTTATCAATGCCTAGTGATAATGTGCAATATGGTAGTGATGCAAAACTCATTATTACTCTTGCATCTGATGCTACCGGTGACATTATTGTTTCAATTAATGGAACAAATTACACTGGAGACATCAAAAATGGAGTATTGGAAATTCCAATAGCAAATTGGGCAATCGGAAACTATACCGCAAAAATCACATATTCCGGTGATAAACGTTACTCTCAAAGTGAATTAATTAAACAGTTCAATGTAACTAAAGCCGAAACTAAAGCAGATGATTTAAATGTGTCAAGTGGTATTTACGGTTCAAACCCAACATTCTCAATTAATTTGCCAAGTGATGCAACCGGTAATTTAACAGTATCTGTTGACGGCACAAATTACACTCAGGAACTTAAAAATGGTAGTGCTTCTGTAAGCATTCCTAAATTAGCCACCGGTACTCATAATATTGTTGTTTCATACACTGGTGATAAGAATTATAATTCTATAAGCAATGCTCAAAACGTCACTATTTATCCGGTTAAAATAACTGATAATAAGGACTTAGTCATGGATTATAATTCAGGTTCCGCTTATAGGGTCTGTGTATGGGGCAATGATGGTAAAGTCGTTGAAGGTGCTATTGTAACATTTGAAATCAACAAAAAATCATATAATATCAAAACTGATAAGAATGGTTATGCAGTATTGAAAATTAATGAAATTCCTAAAAAATATACTATTACAGCTAAATATGAAGGCGTAACAGTTAAAAACACAGTTACTGTTAAACAAATTTTAAAAGCTAAAAACTTTAAAGTTAAAAAATCAGCTAAAAAATTAGTTTTAAAAGCAACTCTTAAAAACAGTAATGGTAAAGCAATCAAAGGAAAAGTAATTAAATTCAAATTCAAAGGTAAAACTTACAAAGCAAAAACCAACAAAAAAGGTGTTGCTAAAGTAACCATTAAAAAGAAAGTAATTAAAAAACTCAAAGCTAAGAAAAAATACGCTTTAAAAATTACTTATCTTAAAGACACCATTAAAAAGACTGTTAGAGTAAAAAAATAGAGGGATTATGATGAGTTTAAATAAACGATTAATATTTTGTGCAATTCTAACAGTAATGCTCGTATTCTGTGTGGGCATGGTTAGCGCTCAAGATTCATTGGACATGAATTTAACAGATGGCAGTTCTGAAAATATTTTAACTGCAGATGCTGATGATATTGTGTCTGTGGATGATAGTAATGATGTATTGGATAGTGATGACGGTTTAATTTATGTAGATGGAAATTATATGGGTGAAGAAGAACAAGGGTCTTCAGATAAACCATTCACATCAATTTCCAGTGCTGTCAGTAGCACTACTGCAAACAAATCCACAATATTTGTGAAAAATGGTGAATATGAAATTTCTTCTACAATCACATTACCGGCTAATAATGGATTTTCCATTGTTGGTGAAAGTAATGATGGTGTTGTAATTAGAGGATCAGGTTCTTATCTTTACTTGTTTAGGGGAAACCTAAATAATTGTAATGTGTCATTAACTAATTTGACTTTTGTCAACACTTATAACTCATATGCATTGAATATTGGTGGTACAGGTAATTTGAACATTAACAATTGTGTATTTGATGGTTTCAATACTTATACTTCATCAAATAGTGCATTTATAGTTTCCTGTAGTAATTCTTTAATTAATAATACTAAAATCACTAACTTAAATTCCAGAAATAATAATGGTCCTGCATACCTTGTGTATGGATCAGGCAATCATAAAATTGAAAACACAGTATTTGATAAATTCGCTTCCGCTAACTCTCTTAAAGGTGGAGTCATATCTGTCAATGCTAATGCTGATGTGGAAGCACTTAATTTAACAATTTCCAATATTAATGCCGCAATTAACATGGGTCTGGTTCAAGTATCCGGAAGATTCAGCGCTAAAAATTCAGTTTTCAAAAATAACGCTTTAAAAACTGGAAGCAGTGTTTCAGTTGTTAACAGCTTATTCTATGTAAATAACGGTAATTTAAATATTGAAGCAAGTGAAATATATAAAAATTCCGGTTTCAACTATTTAATACAAGAAAATGGCGCTAATGCTAGAGCTAATGTAAGCTATACTGGTATTATGGGCAATGTTTATAAAGTTGATGCTATTTTAAGCTCCGGAAATAGTGACTTAAATTATAACTGGTGGGGAACTAATGAAAAACCAAATGATAATGTTGATAATTGGGTCTTAATGGATTTAACTTTAGATAAAAAGACTAATAAAGTATCAATCACTGCTGATTTCACTAAATATACTAACGGTAGTGTAATTTCCGATGTTGATAAGGAATTGGATTTCTCAATTAAGGTAAAATCCTCTCATGGTACAGTGGATGAGGATGTTTACACTAAAAATAATGTTGCATCAATCAATTTTGTATCTAAGGGGGATTTCTATGTGGATGTTGATACAGGTTCAAAAGTGACCATGCCTATTGGAATGATTTATGTTGATGGCAATTTCACTGGCGAAGAGTTAGGAACTGTTGACAATCCTTTCAAATCAATTTCCAAAGCAGTTAAAAGTACAACCGGTTGGGAAACAATTTACATTAAAAACGGTAATTATACTGAAGATAAAGTTATAACATTAACCAATTCAATAAATTTCATTGGTGAAAGTGAAGGCGGAGTAATTATTACTGGAGGAAACAAAGGAATATTCAACAATCCATTCTTCATGACCAAAGAGTTGACTTTATTATTCACCAACTTGACATTCAAGGACATTTCATGTGTTGCAGATAATGCTGCATTGTCATTTGGCAAATCAGTTGCTGAATTGAATATTACAAATTGTATATTTGATAATTGTAGTGGCCGTTGGGGTTCTATAAATACTGAAAGTTCAAATTTAATCATGGACAACTGTAAAATAGTAAATTCCAAATCCACTTCAGAAGATATGGGCTCTGGAGCAATTCATTTCAATGCGAACGGAAATTATGTCATTAAAAATACAATGATTAGTAATTGTGAATGCATTGGCGAGTATGCAAATGCCATTATTTCCAGTGAAAATAATGATGCTTCAGTGACATTGGATAATGTAGAAGTAGTTAATAATACTATTTCAGCTGAAAGCGTAATTTCAGGTGGCAGACTCTCCATCAAAAATTCAAAATTCCAAAGCAACACTTTAAGTTTCATTAATAAGACCAGTATAATTGATGTTTGTGCACAAAGCACAATTCAAAACACAATTTTTGCTGAAAACGATGTTGATAATATTATTTCCATTGAAAATGCGGAATTAAGTGTAACTGGTGGAAGCATTGTTGATAATGATGTTTCATCCATTGTTTATGCTGGAGAATACTCTTCAAGCGAGTTTGACACATTAACAATTTCAAACAATGATGCATACAATGTCTTTTTCGTTGATGAAAATGCAAATGTAACAATTAATGGAGGCAGTATAAGCAATAATAATCTTTCTAATGTATTTGAGAGTTTAACCAACTCTAACCTAATCATTGATGGAGTTGTAATCTCCAATAACGAGGTTTCAAATATCATTGTTAGCGAAGATGGAATGATTGATTTGGAAAATTCTGTATTGTCTGAAAATAATTGCAGTGAAGAATTAATCTACAATGAAGGTGAAAACTCCAACATTACTTTGAATTATAATCTAATCTTAAATAATGGCGAATCCTCCTTAATAAATGAGGCTAACACATATAACTTTGATTATAACTGGTGGGGAACTAATGATAAGCCATATGATCTAGTTGATAACTGGGTTATAATGGATGTATTCATAGGCAAGAATTTGGATACTGTGACTGTTAATGTTTACCTTAACAAGTATGCTAATGAAACTGGTGTAGCTCCTTTAAGCAGAAATGTTCCTAATGGAGTTAACGTTCATGTCGAATCTTCAAATTACGATTTAAATAGAACTTTAACAATCAGTAATGGTGTAGCTATTGCTAGTTTTAACATTGGTGAAAACAAGTATGTAAACGTCACTTCTGATTCAGTAAATATTATAGAATCCCTTGCACCAAAATCATTCTATGTCGATGGTAAATTTGAAGGGGAAAGCACTGGATCAGTTGATGCTCCGTTTAAAACTATTCAGGATGCAATAGCAATCGCTCAAGATGGTGACTTTGTAATCATAAAAGAAGGGGTTTATTCAGAAAAAATTTCTTGGACTGGAGGCAAAGGTCTTCATATTCACGGTGAAAATGAAAATGTAGTGATTAATTTAACTTCCGGCTCATCAATATCTCCTAATGTGAAAAATCTTGAACTAGTAAACATTACCTTGCTTGGTAATAGGAATACTATGAGTATAACCATCTCAAATAATGGTAATTTGAACATCATTAACTCAACATTCGATAATTTCTATCATAATAATGTATTGATGAGTATTGCTAATTCTAAATCAAATATGGATAATGTAAAATTCTTAAATATGGAATTGGCACCTACTGCAAGACAAACAGGATTCATTGCTACATACACAGGTTCTGGAAATCATGTAATCAAGAATACAATATTCAATAACCTTGTGCATAACGCAAACAGCCGTTTACTATATTCTTGGGCAGTATTGTATGTCAACAGTGGTAGTGCAAGTCTTGAAATGGATAATGTGACAATGAGTGGAGTTTATTCTATTTCAGAATCCTTAATCCGTTCCAATGGTGTTCTCAATGTCAAAAATTCTAAATTCATTGACAATAATGTTCGTAAATATCAACAAGGTACAAGATATTACGTCGGAACAAGTTTGTTCTACAACAATAACGGTAAATTATCAATTGAAACAAGTTTGATTGAAAACAACACTGGATCAACATACTTAATTTATCATAATGGAGGAAACTCAGTTTCAAACATTAATTATAATGCCATTTATGATAATACATTCAGTACAGGAATTGCAACCACAACCGGAACCAATAATCTGGATTACAACTGGTGGAATGCTGAAACCCCAACATATGCTAATGCAAATGCTTGGATAGTATTGGATGGTTATGCAGGACCTGAAAAAATAGTTAAAGGAGATAATGTATCCATAATTGCAACATTCAATCATTACATCACTAAAGACGGTGTAAGAGGGGACACAAATCATATAATCCCTTATGATGGAAATGTAACATTCATCCTTCCTGATGGAACAATGATTAATGCAACAACTAAAAATGGTGAAGCAAGTGTACCATATCAAAACATCAACGGTACTGAAACATTCACTATTAAAGGAAATGGTCAGGAAGTAAGCTTTTCAGTTAAATTAAATACTTTAAGACTTGATGTTGATGACAGTATTGAGTTTGGTGAAAATGCAACTATTAAAGTTCTTGCTCCTGGAATTGCTGCTAATGTAACATTAATCATAGATGGTGTTTCCAAAACAGTTGAAGTCATCGATTCATATGCTGAAACTCTTGAAAACCTCAAAACTGGCGACCATAATGCAGTTGTAATTTACAATGACGGAACCACTTTTGAATATGACAGTAAATCTTTCTCTGTTGAAAAAGTGCCGACTGAAATTGAATTAGATGATATCACTGTTGATGCTGGTGTGAGCGTACCTATAGAATTCACAATTGCTGAAGATGCTACAGGTAAAGTATTTGTTGAGGTAAATGGTGTAAAATCATTCAAAGAATTGGTTGACGGTACCTTCACTATGGATTTAAAAGATTTAGTTATAGGAAACAATACTGTAGTGTTATCATATTCAGGTGATAATAAATACTTGGAAACATCTAAAACAATTAAAATTACTGTCAACGCTTTAGATGCTGGTTTAAAAGCAAATTCCTCTGATGTTAAAGTCGGTGAGGATGCAGTAATTGGCATTGAAATAAACAGTGATGTAACTGGTGATGTTAGAGTGCTAATCGGAAATGAAGTTATTCCTGTAACTTTAATTGACGGTAAAGCTACAATCAAAATCCCTAACTT
>AUXO012226364.1_pt1 | contig 12482 bp, 11 predicted proteins | sample 768731 | NCBI WGS metagenome assembly AUXO01 (sample SAMN02715735, study PRJNA202380) | gut metagenome | biome: sheep rumen | host: Ovis aries | place: New Zealand: Palmerston North | reverse complement strand
AGACACATGGTTTTCATCATATATAAATGAGACAAGTGATGCATACTACATAAACAATATGGAAATTCAGGTTAAGGATTCAATTGTTGAAAATCCAATAGTTTATTTAACCATTTATGATAGTAATGCAAGTGTTCTAGCTCAGGGTGAATTTATTCCACCGGAAGATGTTAAAAAAGTTAAATATGAGAGTGGTGGTTCTTCGGGTATTTGGATTGCTAGTTATACTGAACCTGTAAAACTAACCAAAACAAACAATACTGGAACACCATATACAATAGTATTTGATGCTATAAATAAATATGATGAATCAAATACGAAAAGTCTAACACATAAATTCAATGAATCTGAAAAAGAAAGACTATCATTTATGAAGTAATAATTTACTTCAATGTCAAATATCGAGTATTAGAATAGATTTGATGAAGTACTCATTAATCTTATTTTTTTTATATTTTTATAGAATGGATTTTTCGAATATTATCTCTTGTAAAATAAATAGGGAATCGTAGTGATTAAAATCTACTTTTTATTATATCAGTTATATGAATAAAATTTCTATTGTTTAACAAATTATATACTAAAATATTAATTATGTATTTGATTATATTCGTTCATAAATCTAATTATTTTAAGCTATGCTAGTTAATGTACATGTCTTGTTAGTAATTTGATGATTGTATCATTTCTAGTGGTTGTCAAAAAATATATAAATATTATAATTAAATTACAATTATATAATTCATAATATTTGTGTAAAATAGTAATAAATTGAATTGGAAATAATATTCTTAATATGGCTATTGTTTTCTAAGAATATTTATATTTATGGAGGTAATAAACTATGACAACTTTAAAAGAAGTATATGATCAATTTGAAGTGCCTGACAACATGATATTTGGAGACCAAAACAGGACATAGAAACTGCAAGTTTACTGACATGAAGAAACCCAACCCATATGTATGGGATTATACCTATAAAAACAACTTCGACTACTATTTAGGATACATGAAGACCGATTCGCTTACATCATATTTAAACGAGTGGGCAAAGATAAAGTGGATGCTACTATTTGGAGATTAGGTGAAAAAATACACCAAACACGTCCTAACACGGTTTATTCACTTAAATAATTAGGAGTGATAGATAATGACTACTATTGAAGATTTATACAACCAGTTTAACGTACCAGCCAAAGATAGATTTAGTGAAACTGTAAGTGGAGTGGATGTTGGAGATTACACTTTCACTGATATGGATGATGACCTTGACACTTACCTCACAACATTTACTAATAAAGACAACCCGGATGTAATTGTAAGAATAGACAATGGCCGTGCTATTGTAAACCTCCTGATAATATTGGATGATGAAAATGTTGAAGTAACCAGCTGGCGTTATGGTAACAAAGTTAAAAAGGTATTTCCAAGAAAGGTATTCCAGGTATAAACTTTGTTTAAACTTAAAACTATTTTTCGAGTACTCTATATAAAAAATATTCTTTGAGAGTACTATTTTAATATATTTTTTTTCAAATACTCTCTCTTATTAAAGGTATTTCATGTATGAATCGATCAAGTTATAATACTAATCTATTGAAAAATATTAGTTTCTTGGATAGTCCTTTTATTATCATTAAACTATTTTTAATAATATTAATGGAAAAATTATATAATTAACCTTTTTTATATATAGTACTATATTTTAATCCTTTGAGGAGGTAGGAAATATTGGCTATATTTAACAATATTAAAAATATTCGGGATAAACTTGCTACTGATGAAGCTGTTAAGGATATTAACTCTAAAATTGAGGAATATGAAGAGTTAAAAAATATCAAGGATAATATTAATCATAGTATTGACAGTCACGCTGTTAAAGAAAATGAAAAACAAAAGGCTGAAAAGGAATTTTATGATAGCTTATCGGCTGAAGAAAAAATAGAATATAACCGTAGAAAAAGACGTAATCAGAATTTAAGACGATTAGGCATGTATGGAGCAGGTATAGCAACAGCAGGTCTGGGGATAGGTATTCCTATTTTGATGGCTGCAGGTACATGGGATATTCTTAACGATGATGTTATGACGACAACTTTCACAGCAGATAGTGATGGTGATGGATTAACCGATACTAATGGAGTTATAAGTGAAGATGCATATGGTAATCAAGTTGCATACGGAACATTTGACTTTGATGAGGATGACTATTCTGAAATAGCATTTTACATGACCGAAGATGCTAATGGAAATTTAGTTGCTACAAATGTCAGCGACCTTGACGAGGATGGATATGTAGATAATACAGGTTATATTGAGGCAAATGAGGATGGAACAGCATTTGTATATGAGGAGTATGACTTTGATGAGGATGGAACAGTCGATGCGGATATTGTCGGATATGCTGATGAATATGGAAATGTTGATGTTGCAGCGATTGTTGATAGTGATGGTGATGGTGTAGGTGATATGGTATATGCAGAACACTATGATAGTTATGGAAATCTAGTATCTGAAGATTATTATGAAGACACAGATGGTGACGGCGACTTTGACTTACACTTTTAAATAAATATACAAAAAGGGATAGTATGATAATAAGAGATTTAAGAAATCTAAAAATGAATGAAAAACTAGTAAAAGTAGAAAGCAATGTATATGAGGATAAAAATATAGGCATAGTATTTGCACTTAATCATGGATTTATCCTATTTGATTCCTGTAATGACACATGGGATAATATCTTTGTAATAAAAACATTGACAAAACCAGCAGATTATACTGAAGATATGTCCGATAAAAAACTTTTGGAAAACAAAGATGAATTCGTACAGGTAATACAGGATATACTTAACACAATCTATGCAGGTGCAGATATTAAGGAATATGAAAAGAAACATCCTGAATATATCTTCATGGAATTATTTGATAGGTTAAACAATGGTGATGTGGAAATCATCGATTCAACACATAAATATTATGATGAGATAGATGAAGCATTCCTACGATTGGATGTTGAACAAATGAAAAACTTTGCAAAATCTACCAGCTTTAGATTAAGAGCATTATTTGCCCCACAAAAACCAAGAAATCAAGCTGCATCCCATTCATTGGATGAAAAATTAAAACAGCGAAACATGCAATAAGTGAATCAAAATGAAATGCAGTAATTGTGGATTTGACAATGATACCGGATCAACCTCATGCATAGTATGTGGAACTTCATTAATTTCGGATGAAAAAAAGCTTATTAAAAAGAATACTCATCAAGAAGACACACCTAAAGAAGAAATTAATTCAAATGATTCTCAAAAAACTTCAAATATTAAAGAGGATACATTAAATAAAACACATTCCTCATTTTATAATAGTCATGACTCCAATAAGCAAGATGGCAATCACAAAGAAAATAATAAAAAAGTTACTAATCAAGATAAACATGATACTTCACGTCAACATCAGGGAAAAAATATAAAAGATAATCAGAAAAACAATTTCCAATCATCTATGGATGGTATATTTGGAGAATTTGATAAAATAAAATCTGATGCTAAAAGTGGGGAATCTTCAATGGATGATTCTTCAGATTATGTTGGTAAAACATTTAACGGTATCGGTAATGAAAAAATAAAAAAGAGTCATCCTCCAATAAATAAAACTACAATATTTTCCACGAGAAATATAGCTATAATCTGTATATTGATTATCCTACTTACCTTAGCTGGATGTATATACGCATTACATCAAAATGACGTTAAACATTACTATAATGAAAGCTCAACATATGATCCTGAGTATCATTATTCCATTAACCCAAATGAATACAATCAGACAAGCTACACCTACAATGAAATACACACAGCACACACCCCACAGGATACCAAGATGCAAATGTTTAAAGAATCCGATGTAAATGGTGACGGCGTGTTAAAGGGCAATGAAATCAGTAAAATGGATTATAAATTAAAACATAGCAAATATACGTCCCATCATCCGTGATAAGTAATTAGCATAAAGACCAAAAAACCAATAATCATTGCAACAATCATCAAATGCCCGTCAATGATACTGAAATCTCATGATGGAACTGTTAATATATAAACTACAGAAACTATGGATTGTATTCTAACATTTGTTATATCTTATCGTATAATATAAAACACAACTTCAACATCTTCATTGTAATAACAAAGCCCAATAGAAAATTAAGATGTTCTAACCTCCTTATTTTTTTTCTATTTAAACTTCATATCAAATAATACTAATCGATTCTAAAGAAGTAGCATATAAATACAAGCGAATCAATATACTATAAACAATAAAATTCAATGGAGGACGTAATGATGCAGTCAAATAAAGACCAACAGGAAGAATATACTCAGATAATAAATTCAATTAAAAAAGAATTGACAGGAAACAATGAAGAAGACAGACAAATAATACGCGATAACATGAATAAATATTCACAACACCCATATGCCGAAGAAATAATCCGGGAGTTATCAAGAATGCTTGTTTCGTACCTGACACCCGAGGAAATCGAGAAGTTCGAGAAAGCAGCACAGATGGACATACCCGAAAGGCAACTTTTGGATTCAGTGATGAATGACTTCAACAACGAAAGACTGGAGGAAGCCTTTGAAAAACTTGAAGACTATATGAAAAATAATCCTGAAAGATTTGTTGATGATGAGCAAACGGAATACCACTCTTTAGAAAATGACATGGAAATGGCCTTATTTGAAGAATATATAACGCCTGGGAAAAATGTTCTACTAATCCCACCGGAAGTGCCGATAATTGATATACATTACTTGTATGCATATCTACTGGTGGAAAAAGACAGGTTAACAGAGGCGGAAAAACACCTTGAAATAGCCTTAAAGTATGATCCAGTGTCTAGTAGAGTAATTCACGAGCTGATAGATTTGTATAAAAGACAGGGCATATGGGACAAGATGAATGAATACCTTCCATTAATCTTCAGATATTCCTATACGCCGGATAGCCTGGCAAGAGCCTATCGTCACCTTGGCTACTATTATACAGAACAGAAAAACTATGATGTTGCAGTGGCATTATACTATTACAGCCTTAAATATGATAACAATGAGGCAGCACACAATGAACTCAGGTTTCTTGAACATTTGGGTCAATGCATTGACATAACACCAGAGATTGCTATGAAGATACTGGAAAAAGAAAACATTCCACTGGTGGGTAATGAATTTATTGTAAAGGAATATCGTGAATGTGGGGATAAATTCAGTGAAGATGAGGATTACGAGAATGCCCTGCATATGTATGCCTTGGCATATTCCTTGGATGACAGTATTGAAAACCAGATGAGATACAAGATGACCGAAGCGGTGATTAATGGTGATACTGATGTGAATATCTCATTATAATCATCTGTTCATTCCTTCTCCCTCTTTTTTAGCGATAGCCTATAACTTTCCTTTATTTTATCTTGAATTATTGGGTTGATTGAATAAAAAAAACTATGGAATATTTTTAATAAAAAATACTTTTAATAATATTTGATTTTATAAGCTTTATTTTCCATATAATTATGTTTACATCATATTTTAATATTTATTTCATTACAAGTAATATCATAACATTAATTCATTTATATACTTGGAATACTTTATAATAAAATATAAATACTATATATGTCAAATTATTATTTGTCCTAGATTAACTAAAAAGGAGGATTTGAAGTAAAATAATTAAAAGTGTTATCCTGTTATAACACATGAGATATTCTTAGATAGAATTAAGTAAATTACTAAGAGGTGATTGAAATGGTTGAATGGGATTATTTATATGACCTTGAGTTTCGTCGTAATCTCAAATGGAAAACATTGTATGCCAAAAACAGCAATAGAATAGTCTATGAAGGATATACCTTCAACAACAAACCCTGTGGCTTAGGAACATCCTTTGATAAAGACGGCAACAAGTTTCAGGAAGGCATATTTGATATAAAAGGTCTGGTACAGGGAAAAGAATATTACTCCAATGGACAAGTTCGTTTTGAAGGAACTCTTGGGATTAATAGGGGTCGTGGTTCAAATTATCCATTAAATGGTACTTATTATGATGAAGATGGAAAACTTAAATATTCAGGTCAATTTAAAACAAGATTCACGGGTAATTGTTTTGTGTATCTGATAGTTGAAGTTCCCAAAGATTTTGGAGGTTGGGGCGGACACGGTTTAGGTATAGATTACCTGTATGAATATGACATTGAAGACTTTAAAAAAGAACCAAAAGTAGAAAAGGCATATGATGAAAGCAAGTATCCCCTAAATTATGAAGAGTTTGAGGAAAAAATACTTGAAATTTTTATAGAAGAGGACATGGAATATCCTGTAAAGTTTTCAACGATAGAAAAACAGGAATTTGTTAAAACCCATGACTTTGATTTTCACGAAGCCTATAATGATGAATGTGAAAAATACGATGAAGGAAAAACTAACTTATTTGAAGATACTGAAAAAGACATGCCTATACTTAAAAATCTGCTATTTGACTGTGACATCTATCATACTTCCAAGAAACTAGCCAATGAAACTTCACTTATCAATGATCTTGATGAAGATGCCTATCCAATGACTTACCAATTATTCAAGGAAAAGATGATAGGAGGGCTTGTTAAGATGTCCAAACGAATATCCAAGATGTCAAAAGATGAAGTAATAGAAGAGTTAAAGCCGTTTTTTAAGGAAAACCCCAACTATCTTGCACATATTTATCGTGAAAAATGTGAGGATTATGACAGATACACATCCAAAAACAGTAAATTTCTTGCAAGGAAGGTCTTTGACGAGGAAAAGTTTCCGGTATTTGATTGGGGCCAATGGCTTGACTTCTGGTTTTTTATGTAAGAGTTATTAATAGACTAAGTTAAAAAGGAATGATAAGCAAGGTACTAAAAATAGAATTAGAATGTTAATTAAAAATAGGGTGTGATTAACTTAAATCATACCTTTTTTATTTGGAGTTGTAAACAATGGTAAAAGTAAAAGATATACTGGAAAAATTAAGCCCCCACTTGAAATATGGGGATGCTATAATGAATATAGACTTAGGAGATGTGGATTTTGATACATTCTAACAGAAAGGTGATTTCTTTTATGTATTTGGCAATTCAAAAGATCCAAATATTCGGTTAAGACTTAAAGATGACTTTCCGTTCAGGGTAGTATTAGTTAAAAGAAGTGGAAATGTTGCCAATGGAACAATATGAAATGGAATAGAATCATTCAATTGGGTAGAAGAAAAGGAAGAATTTGTAGAACGATTATTTGAATGAATAATTTAAGTTGTTTAAATTTTCTTTCCTAAAAAATGTAATTAAGAATACATTAATTGAATTTTATTAAAATATGTTATATAAAATTATTTATACACTCTATGAAATAAGTATTAATATTGAATAAAGTAATACTTATATAAAAACAATTCCTAATGGAAGATATTTCAATTAGTTTTTGCTAAAAGAATTGTTAACTAATTCTATATTATGAAATAAGAGTTCTGTTCCGTTTTTAGTGTTAATATAGGTGGTTATCATGATTAGAAATATAAATTTAAGTAATTATAAAAATCCTGTTGTTGAAAAGGATGATGAAGGAAAAGAAGTTTTTTATGATAAAGTAAAGGGTTCATATAGACCGGCTAAACCAGAGGAATTTGTTAGACAAAAATTTATCAGATTCTTACATAAAAAACTAGAAATACCATATGAAGCAATGCGAACTGAAGAATCTATGGCTCATAAGATACCTAAAAATAAAGATCGTATGGATATATCAGTAGAACGTGATACAAATAAAGGACATAAAATTGTTATGGTTGTTGAATGTAAAGCACCTGAAGTAGCATTAACAGATGAAGTATATGAACAAGCAAAAAAATATGCAGAACCATTAAAGATACCTGTTATCATAGTAACTAACGGTCGTGAATTTGACTGTATAAAAAGGAATTCAGATAATACTTATGAGGATATACCAAAAATACCATCATATGAAGAACTAGCCGATTATAAAAATATAAAAACAATGCCTATTGAAAAATATTCTTATGAACGCTGGACTTATGATGAGTTACATAGAGAAGATGTCTTGAATGCTGAAAGAAAAATTATGAATCATATTGTTCCAGAAACAAAAAAGGATACGGCAATACATTCTTTAAATATTTCAGAATGCTTCTTAGATATTACTCATAAAGTCAAGAATCTGCCTCTGAAAAATTATATATTTGAAGAAGATGAAGGAGTGTATACTAAAATTGTTGGTCATCCAGCCGATGACTTTGTAGTAAATACCAGATTATTAAAAATTAAAGATAAAAACGGAAATAATAGACACGTTGGTTTTTTTGTAACATTAAACGCTAATAAACCTGAAAATAGTAGCACATATGTTCATCCCTCATTATATGTTAGCACATACTATAAAAGTACCTTTCACAATGCATTACAATTAAATTTGGATAATAATATGAAAATTGAGGGTAATCATCTACGTTTTACTCATAATTATGATATGAAGCTCAAGGGTCAAAAATTAAAGGATTATGTAAAATCAAAAAATCTCTTTGAAGTGAATGAAAAAGAGCATATAATATTAGGAGACATCAATGTATCCGGTTTATTATACTGTGATACTCCAGAAATGAATGTTTTCATGGCAAACTTAATAGAATATGCTATTTTAAGGGATGAATATAAAACAATATATGAAAATAACAAAGAAAAAAGAGATGATTAATAATGTTAAATGAATCTTATGCGAGGGATTATTCTTATTATAACACGGTTGATGATTTTATTAATGAATGTAGCTACGTTGAAAACTATCAGGAATTTATAGATTACTACAAAGAAATGATGGAAAATAATTGTTGTGGTTTTTATTATATTTATGCTATTTTAGAAAATGGTGATACTTTAAAACATAAATTCATATTTCTAGATAAAAAATATAATAAAATATTATTATCTCCTGTTGAAATACCTGAAGAAAACATGTTCAACACCACTAAAACAATTATTAAAAAACAGTATAAATATGAACCAGTAAATATTTCTAATTATCATACAAAACGAGGATATTTGGTTGATTTTGATGGGAATATAAGGAAAAAAGAGAAAGATGAAGAAACTGTTACAATTAATTATACTTCTTTTCTGGTAAAAAGTGAGAAAAACTATGATATTAAAAAATACCTCAAAAAAGGTGAAGTAGTTTATTTGGACTATTTTGCTCCGTTTAATCAAAAAGAAATAGAGAAAAGACATTATCAAGGTTTTTATGAAATAAGGTTAGTTCTCAAAACAGGGGAACATATTAATTTATATTATTATCTTAAAAAACGAGAAGAAGACAAAATATTTATCGAACCTATTTTTGAAGATAATTTTCTTAGAAATATGCATAACATTCCTGAAAAATATGTTAAAGCAGTATTATATAAGTTTTATCCAGTATCTTGTAGGATAGGTTGGAAATGGTATTATTTAAACGATTTAGAATATTTAAAACATTATACTAATCATATGTATACATCATATGGGTCAGGTGATTATATTGCTATCTTAGCAGATTACATGTCAGATAAAGTTTTTTCAGCAATTAAGAAATTTGGCAATGAAGGAAAAATAATATACACATTCACTATAAAAAATGGAAATTCCATATCAACTCAAAGAGAAGTATATGAATTCGTTAAAATCAAGAAAAACTATCAAAATAATAAAAAATATATAATCTTAAAAACACTATATTTACCAAGACAATGCTGGTATGAAACTGAATTATCTGATATTGAATCTGAACGATGGTTATACGTTTTAGATTAATAGAGTTGTATGATTCGAAGAGGAGTATAATAAAATAAAAAGGTGATATTGATGATAAGAGATATAAATTTGAAAAATTATAAAAATCCAGTAGTTGAAAAGGATGATAACGGTAGTGATGTTTATTATGATAAAGTAAATGGTTCATATAGACCTGCTAAAGCAGAAGAGTTTGTTAGACAAAAATTTGTCAGATTCTTACATAAAAAATATAATATTCCCTATGAAGCAATGAGTACCGAAGAAAATATGTCTCATCATATATCGGATAATCATGATCGTATGGATATATGTATAGAACGTGATACAAATAAAGGACATAAAATTGTTATGGTTGTTGAATGTAAAGCACCGGAAGTAGCATTAACAGATGAAGTATATACCCAAGCAAAAAAATATGCAGAACCTTTAGATATACCGGTAATCATGGTTACTAATGGTCATGAATTGGATTGTATTAAAAGAAATTCGGATAATACTTATGAAGATGTACCTGAATTACCTTCATATGAAGAATTAGCTGATTATGAGAATATTAAAACAACACCTATAGAAGAATATTCATATAATCGTTGGAGTTATGAAGAATTACATCGACCAGACGTTTTACAAATCGAAAAAGAAATAGATAATCATATTTCATCTGAAACTGATGACGAACTGAATATTCATGCTTTAAACATTGCTGAATGTTTTTTAGATACAACACATGAAGTAAATGAATTACCACTCAAAATTTATAAATTCATTAAAGATGTAGGAATCTATAGAAAAAAAGCAGGTAATCCAATATTTGATTTTGTTGCAAATTATAGATTAGTAAAAATAAAGGATAAGAATGGAAATATTAAACATATAGGTTTTACAGTTGTTAATGATTCCGTTCCACATATCTTTGTAGGAACATATTATAATAATACTTTTCATAATACTCTCGAATTAAGTTTAAAAAAATTTATGAAGATTAATGAAAATGAATTAACCTTTACTCATAATTATCAGGTATATCATGTTAAACGAGATGAATCAAAGGATTATATTAAAAAAACAGACTTTTTTGATGAAGATTCTAAGGGTAATGTAGTTTTAGGTAAAGTAGATGTGGATGGATTGTTGTATTGTGATAATCCACAAATGGAAGAATTAATGGCGAATTTGATAGAATATTCACTTTTAAGGGATGAATGTCGAGCAGTATACGGTGATGAAGCTAAGAAAAAACAGAGGAGAAAATAGACATGTCAGAAAATAAATTAGTATGGGAAGATAATGAGTATGATGATGTTGAAGATTATCTACAGAATGGATTTATAGAATTAGATGTAAATGATTTAATTGGATTTAAAGAGGAGATGATTGAAAGTCATTGTCAGGGAATTTATACAATTCGTGCTACGTTAGAGGATAATAAAGTATTTAATCATGATTATATTTTCATAGATAGAACCTATGATAATTTATTCTGTATACCGATTAAAATACCCAAAGAAAATATGTTCAATACTGATAAAAAGATTATTAATATAGAATATGATTATGAACCTTTTAAAATATCAGATTATCATACAAAACGTGATGAACTAGTTGATTTTGATGGTAAAATAATTAAAAAAGGAAAACGAACCAAATCAGTTACTGTTGATGGAGTGAATTTTAAAGTTCGACCTGAAAAAGATTATGATTTGAAAGATTATCTTAAAGAAGGTTTTGAAATGGTTTTATTGGATGATTTTTTATCAGAACAACAAGAACTAATAAAAAAACATGGTTTTGATGGATTGTATGAAATCCAATTAACATTAATAACGGGTGAGCAAATACATTTATATTATTATTATTGTGATTTTGATAAAAAACAAGTATATATTTATCCATTATTGGAAGATAATCAATTACGCAATACCCATAATATACCTGAACAATATGTCTTTGATATTGAAATAACATTTTATTCAAAATCTAAAAAATTAGGATTAAATAAATATATTGACATAAATAGATGTGAACGTTTCACAAATCATATCTATGAAGACATTAATGAAGGGGAATATATCTCAGTTTCAACATCAAACTTTACAAATGAAGTTTTATCATTAATTAAACAATATGGAAATAAAGGTAAATTAATATATTCCTTTGAAAGAAATAATGGAGATTCAATAGAGGTTATTGAAGAAACATATGAATTTGTTAAATTTAAAAAACAATATCAGTATAATGAAGATTTTGTTATATTGGAAGTAAAAACATTGCCTGAAAACAATTGGTATGAAACAGAGTTAACGGATATACTTTCTGAAAAGTGGGAGTATGTTCTAGATTAATTTTGTCTTTATTCCTTTTTTTTTAATCGATGGATTTTATATATCTCTATTTTCATATCAAATATTAACATTGTGGCTTAAATCTACTTTTTATCATGTTGAATGTTTCTATTATTATTCGTATTTTTTTAATAGGGGGTTAGGAAGTGAAATTTATATGTATCTCCAGTAACACTAAAACTGTTAAATATCTTCAAAAATAGGAAATAAATCTTTTAGGGGTCTAGATTATTTGTCCTTCAGACAGTCTTTGTAGGTCTGTTTTTGTAGTGTATCCTTG
>AUXO011732464.1_pt1 | contig 12483 bp, 10 predicted proteins | sample 768731 | NCBI WGS metagenome assembly AUXO01 (sample SAMN02715735, study PRJNA202380) | gut metagenome | biome: sheep rumen | host: Ovis aries | place: New Zealand: Palmerston North | reverse complement strand
TCAAATGAATAATCAAATTCTTTTGTTATTCTATTTAATGATTTTGAAATTAATTCATGATCAGAATCCTTAGGTAGTCTACAGTTAACACCAAAATAGCCACTGTAATTATTAATTTTCACTACAGCGAAATTTGATGTTAAATATTTCATTTCATCATCATAATCATCATAGCCTGCCTTTTTACCTGTTGTATCAAATAAATAATATTTATCAACAAATTTAGCAAGCTTTGAATCTGTATATTTAGCTAAGAAATCAAATAAAATATATGCAGCATTTAATCCCTTCTCAGGACACATTGCATGGGCAGCAATACCTTTTGCAATATAATAATTGCCATCTATTTCATATTCATAATTATTCTTTTTACAATAATCAATGAATTCTTTTTTAAGATCCTTATTAATTTTCATTTTCGCATATGATGGCACAATATTATATCTAACGCCAGCATCAAATTCTTCAATTACATTATCTTTAAAATTAACATTATATGATAACATTCCCTTTTCACCATTAATTACAGGGAATTCTGCATCAGGTGAAAATGCAATTGTTGGTTCAGGCATTAAGCTAAAATATTTTTCTAGGCATCTTGAACCTGATTCTTCATCACAACCAAATATTAATCTAATTGTTCTTTTTGGTTTAAATCCTTCATCATGTAGCATTTTAAGTGCGATATATGATGCAACAAATGGTCCTTTATCATCCATTACACCTCTTGCAAACATCTTATCATCTCTAAATGCTAATTCAAATGGATCAGATACCCACTCTGATTTTGTTACAGGAACAACATCAAGATGTGCTAGTATTCCTAGTGTTTCCTCTCCACCCTTTAATTCGATATGACCAGCATAATTTTTAGCATTATATGTATTGAATCCATCTTCTTTTCCTTTATTTAATACATATTCTAAGCAATCTTTATTAGCTTTGCCAAATGGCATATCTGAATTCTCTTTATATTCATCTAAAACTGTAGGAAATTTAATAACTTCCTTTAGCATATTAATTGCTTCATCTCTATATTTTTTATATTTTTCATTAAATTCCATAATACTACCACCTTTAATAAAACAAAAATAAACTGCATAAAGCAATTTATTTTTTTAAACAATAATTAAATTTCTTTACCTAAATTTAATGCGATTATTTCTTTTGATAATGCATCTAGTGCCTCATTTTCATCTTGTCCTTCGCATTTGATTTCAATTGAAGTTCCACTATAAATACCAAGTGACATAACACCCATTATAGATTTGAAATCTACTGTTTTTTTCAAAGCTGAAAGAGTAATAACTGATTCAAATTTCATTGCCACATTAACAAGTTTAGTTGCAGGTCTTGCATGAATACCCTGCTCATTTGTAATTCTAAAAGATTTTTTTACCATATTATTCCTCCTATAGCTTCATTTCTATTTCTTTTTTAATAGTTGTTGAATCTAATCTAAATAAAGTTTTTATAATATTACCTGTTACAAATACACCTGATGTAGCAATTGATTTTATTCCTTCTAGATTAACTTTATCTAAATCATTAACACTAATTTTTAATCTACCATTATCAACTGTAACATTAGATATATTGTCTTTTTCTCCTAATAATGAAATAAGATTATTTATAAATTCATCATTAATTGTTATTCTAGAACCCTTCTTTTTCTTCTTTAATAATACAACAATTAATACAATAGCTATTATTAATACAACTACTGCTGCACAAATTATCGCAATTAAAGCAGGGATAGGTAATCCAGCTTTAAACATTTTAATCACCACCAAAAAATACTTCTCTTATATTATTATATAAGAAAATGGAAGCTTTTACAAGAAAAGGCCAAAAAAATAAACGGTATTTCTATCATTTAATACAAATACCGTTTTATTTACTAAAATTTAATATTAAATTTCTTCAGTTTCTACTGTATCCTTAATGAAGCCTAAAGATGAATAAATCTTTTCATAATAGCTGAATTTATCAATATAATCATATTTAATTAATTCTTTATCTTCTACACCAATTACTGAATAATCATTATTTTCTAATAATTGTAGTTTCTTTTCAAGTGCACCACCTAGGCTACCAAAGAATGATAATTTATTACCTAAATTAAATGCTGTACATGTTGAATTTGTGAATAATGATGAAGATAGATATACGATATCATTAAATCTATTATCAATTAATTTACCATCAGCATATTTATAATTAATTTCAAGCTTTTCAGTTCCTGAATAACCAACAAATGCGTTATCATCGAAGAATTCTAAATCATATGCTTCAATTGTTTCTACCTCAGAGAAATTGAATGCGAAGCTAGAAATATTCTTAGTTTTTTGATTTAATACAATCTTTTCTGCATCACTATCAGAGAATAATAATGTTCTATAATCTCTTGTATATAATAGCTTATCAGTAGCGTTAAATCTGAATTTTGTACCACTATCATAAGAAATATCTTTTACTGAGCCAAATGTATTTGCAGTAATCCAGTTTGTGTTAGATGGAATATCAAATGTTGTTCCAGTACCACCGATATAATATCTGTAATTTGAATTATCTTCCATATAATAGAAGCTAGATTCGTTATTAAATACACTGAAATTATTAACTGGATTATTACCAATATAATTAACTGTTGAAGGTAATTTAATCTTCTTATTTAAGAAGAATAGTGCCTTACTACCAATTGATTTTAATTTAGCTGAACCAATTACAAATTCATCTACACCTGGAGCGTATAATGGGTCCATTAATAATTCATCTCTTAAGAATTGAGTGTATTGATTGATTGCTACAGTATCTTGTGTACGAGTGATATTTGGATCAATCTTATATGCTAATACATATGGATTTTCTTCATTACCAACATATTGTAGACCATTTTCAATTGTAGTTTCTTCTACATCACAGAATAGACCATAATCTTCTACTATTGATAGCTTAGAGTCCATATCGCGGCCAATTGATAATGTTTTAAAATTACAATTTTGGAATGCCTTTCTTCTGATTGTTTCAACTGAGTTAGGAATAACCATTGATTTTAAGCTTGAGCATCCATAGAATGCTAAATTACCAATTTCAGAAATTGGATCTAGCTCATTTTCATATAAAGAAATAGATTCAAGCTTTTTGTTATTAGCGAACATACCAGCAGGAATGTTTCCACCTGATACGATAACGTGAATAACATCAGCATTATTTACATCTTGTTCTGTACCACCAAATAAATCCTTGAATACATAATTTGAATATTGAGTATTAATAATATCAGCAATCATGCTATCTTTAATATTTATTGGTTTAAAAACATTAGTTGAGAATTTTAAGTCATTTAACCTAGAACCTGATAAACATCCTCTATAAACAGATACATTTTCAGGAATTTCATAGAAGCCTTTTCTTGTTGAAGGCATATAAATTAATGATTTAAATGATGTTCCATCACTTTCTCTTGTATATGTACCAATTAAGGCATCATCCTCAATTTTGAATACTTTATTTTTATCACTTACTGTGATGTGTTCAATCTTTTCCATATTTAAGAAGGCATTTTCACCAATATAAGTTACATTATCACCAATATGAATTGACTTAATTGAATTATTATTTGAGAATGCTCCTGTTAAGATTGTTGTTACAGGTAAGCCATCAAATGTTGCAGGTACTACTACATTTTCATCGCTACCTAAATATTTTCTAATAAACCAACCCTTTTGGTCCTTTGATAATTCAAATAATAAACCATTTGAATAATATGTTGTTGAATAAACAACCTTATATTTAGCTGTATATACAACATTTTCAGTAACCTCACCAAGTGGCTTATCCCATCCATCAAATACGTAGCTTGCGAAATAATCGCCATCTGTTCTTTCTGGTGTTTGTCCAGAATATGCTGCAATATCACCAGACTTTGCTGTATATGAATATAATTCAGTACCATCAAAATTTTTAAATGTTACCTTAAATTCTGAAATTACAACCTCAGATGTGTTATCAGTTGTTGTTTCAACTGGCTTTTTCTTACCCCCACATGAAGCTAGTGCTACAACAGATAGACCAGCAAGCATTGTTAATGCAATTGTTTTCTTTTTCATAAATTCACCCCATTATATAAAACTCACAATTATATTATACACAAATATTTTTAAAAGAATATCAACCAAACGGATGATATATTATTATTTTGTATAACCAAATTTTTTAAAGAAATCATTTTTGAAATCTAATAATCTATCTTTCTTAATTGCTTCTCTAATGTCATGCATTAAAGTCTTTAAAAAATATAAATTATGATATGAAACTAATCTCATACCTAAAATTTCATCAGATTTAATTAGATGATTTAAATATGCTCTTGTAAATGTTTTACAAACATAACAATCACATTCCTTATCTAGTGGTTCTTTACTTCTTTTTAATTCCAAATTTTTAACTTGGATTTTACCATTATGAGTAAATGCTGAACCATGTCTTGCATTTCTTGTAGGCAATACACAATCAAACATATCTATACCATTCATAGAACCAACTACTAAATCATCTGGTGAGCCAACTCCCATTAAATATCTTGGCTTATCTTTTGGCATAACATCCTTTAGATATTCTAGCATTTCATACATATCCTTTTTAGATTCACCAACAGATAATCCACCAATTGAATAGCCTGGAAAATCTATTTCAGAAAGCTTTTCTATACAATATTTTCTTAATTCCTTATTTCCGCCACCTTGAACAATTCCAAATAAAGCTTGAGTATCAGGATTTTTGTGTGCATCCTTTCCTCTTTTTGCCCATCTTATTGTTCTATCAACAGATTTCTTCATATATTCATAATCTGAATCAAATGGAGGACATTCATCAAATGACATGATAATATCAGCACCTAAATTATTTTGAATCTCAATTGATTTTTCTGGAGATAAAAATAATTTTTCACCTGATTTTTGGTGTCTAAATTCAACACCCTCTTCAGTTATTTTTCTCATGTTAGATAATGAAAAAACCTGGTATCCTCCACTATCTGTAAGTAAGGCACCATTCCATTTCATAAAGCCTCTAATACCACCGAATTCCTTAATAAGCTCATCGCCTGGTTGAAGCCATAAATGATAAGTATTACCTAATATCAATCCATCTGAAACCTCTTCAATTTCAGAAGGAATTAATGTTTTAACAGTTGCTTGAGTACCAACTGGCATAAAAATAGGCGTTTCAAAATCACCATGTGGTGTATGCAAAATACCATATCTTGCGCCAGTTTGCTTACATACATGAAGCAATTCATATGTTACTGGTGGCTTCATTATCTAATCCTCTTAATAGTCTTCATCTTAATATCCTTAAGTGGCTTATCAGCTGCGTTAGTTTTAGATTCAGCAATTTTATCAACTACCTCAATACCATTTACTACTGCGCCAAAGCCTGCATATTCACCATCTAGATATTCAGCATCATCATGCATAATGAAAAATTGACTTGATGCACTATTAGGATAAGATGTTCTTGCCATAGAAATTACACCTCTAGTATGGTTTAACAAATTCTTAACACCATTTGATAAGAATTCACCTTTAATAGTTTCCTTGCTTCCACCCATACCAGTACCTGTAGGATCTCCACCTTGAATCATGAAGCCTCTAATTACTCTATGGAAAATAATTCCTTTAAAGAAATCCTTATCTATAAGTTCATCTTAATATCCTTAAGTGGCTTATCAGCTGCGTTAGTTTTAGATTCAGCAATTTTATCAACTACCTCAATACCATTTACTACTGCGCCAAAGCCTGCATATTCACCATCTAGATATTCAGCATCATCATGCATAATGAAAAATTGACTTGATGCACTATTAGGATAAGATGTTCTTGCCATAGAAATTACACCTCTAGTATGGTTTAATAAATTCTTAACACCATTTGATAAGAATTCACCTTTAATAGTTTCCTTGCTTCCACCCATACCAGTACCTGTAGGATCTCCACCTTGAATCATGAAGCCTCTAATTACTCTATGGAAAATAATTCCTTTAAAGAAATCCTTATCTACTAACTTTAAAAAGTTTTCAACTGTAATAGGTGCTACCTCAGGAAATAATTCAACCTCGATATTTCCTAATTCCTCTACTTCAATTAAAATTCTTGGATTTTTTTCATTTAAAAATTTCTCGTATAACATATTTTATCTCCTTTATTCTATAAACATTGCGTCTCCAAATGAGAAGAAACGATATTTTTCATCTACAGCTTCCTTATAAGCTTTTAATATAAATTCTCTTCCAGCAAGTGCTGAAACTAACATAATTAATGTTGATTTAGGTAAATGGAAATTAGTAATTAAAGCATCAATTGCCTTAAATTTATATCCTGGATAAATAAATATATTTGTATTCTTACATTCAGGATAAAATAATCCATCATCATGAATTGCTGACTCTAGTGTTCTTGTTGATGTTGTACCAACTGAAACGATTCTCTTGCCAGCCTTTTTAGCCTCATTTAGCATTTTTGCTGATTCTTCTGATATTTCATAATATTCAGAATGCATTTCGTGTTTTGAGGCATCCTCTTCTGTTACAGGTCTAAATGTACCAAGACCGACATGTAATGTTACAGGAATAATTTGAATTCCCTTTTGTCTAATTTTATCCATTAATTCAGGTGTGAAATGCAATCCTGCAGTAGGTGCTGCAGCTGAGCCTGGATTTTTAGCATAAACTGTTTGATATCTATTTTTATCTTGTAATTTTTCATGGATATATGGAGGTAGTGGCATTTCACCTAATTTATCTAATATTTCAACTAAAATACCTTCATAAATCAATTCAAATTTACAAATACCCATATCTAATAATTCGACACATTTAGCCTTTAACATTCCATCACCAAATGAAATAATTGAGCCTATTTTTACTCTTTTTTGTGGCTTAGCTAGTGTTTGCCAAATATTATTACCTAAATCCTTCAATAATAATATTTCAATTACTGCCCCCGTATCCTCTTTATGTCCAATTAATCTAGCAGGGATAACCTTTGTATCATTGATTACTAAGACATCATTTTCACTTAAATAATCTAATATATCACTAAAATGCTTATGAGTAATTGATTGCTTTTCTCTATTAATAACCATTAATCTTGATGATGATCTATCATTAAGTGGTGTTTGAGCAATTAATTCCTCTGGCAAATAATAATCATAATCTGTTGTTTTTAACATAATAAAACCTTCTATGCAAATAATCCTCTATAATATTTAACGTTCAATTTATCATAAGCCTTTTCAGTTGCTATACGACCTCTATTAGATCTTTTAATATAGCCCTCCTGTAATAAATATGGCTCATAAACATCCTCTATTGTTGAAACCTCTTCTGATATCGTTGCAGCAAGTGATTCAACACCAACTGGTCCACCTTTAAATGTTAAAACAATAGCACGTAAATATCTATAATCAGTATAATCAAGTCCATCATTATCTATTCCAAGCTTAGATAATGCTTCCTTACAAATATCTAATGTGATTTCACCATTATTCTTTACATCGGCAAAATCTCTTACTCTTCTAAATAATCTATTGGCAATTCTTGGTGTTCCTCTAGATCTCATAGCTAATTCCTTTGATGCTAAATCATCAATTTTAGTTTCATGAACCTTAGCTGTTCTTGTAACAATTGAATTCAATTCATCAATTGTATAATAATCCAATCTTAAAACAACACCAAATCTATCTCTAAGTGGTGCTGATAGATCGCCAAATCTTGTTGTTGCACCAACCAAAGTGAATGGTGGAAGATCTACTCTAATACTTCTAGCCTGAGAATCTTTACCAACCATAATATCAAGCTGGTAATCCTCCATCGCACTATATAATACCTCTTCAACATATCTTGGAAGCCTATGTATTTCATCAATAAATAAAACATCGCCTTCCTCAAGAGTTGATAATACGGCAGCTAAATCGCCACTTCTTTCAATTGATGGTCCTGAAACAACCTTTATATTAACTCCAAGCTCATTTGCTATAATTTGAGCTAATGTAGTTTTTCCAAGTCCTGGAGGACCATATAATAAAGTGTGGTCTAAGGCTTCATTTCTCTTTAAAGCCGCCTTAATATAAACATCAAGCATTTCCTTTGCTTCTTTTTGTCCAATATATTCAGTGAGCTTTTGAGGTCTTAAGGATAATTCTTCATTTTCATCTTCCTTATGCTCATTTGGATCAACTACTCTTACATCATCATTTTCCATTATCTCACCTACTTAACAAGTTGTCTTAGGGCTTCTTTTACTAATGTACCTACATCCTTTGTAGAATCTAGCTTTGCAACAATCTTGGTAATTTCCTTTTTAGAATAACCAAGAGCTACTAACGCATCCTCTACATCTGTCAATTTCGATGATGATTTAACAATACCATCTTCCTCATCACTAAATTGTACCTTACCCTTTAAATCTAATATAATTTGCTGGCTAGCCTTTTGACCAATACCAGGGAATTTTCTTAAATATGCATCATTTCTAGTTTCTATCGCATTTACAATTTCTCTTACACTACCTGCAGCTAAAATAGATAATGCACTCTTAGGTCCTATACCTGATACACTAATAAGCTTTAGGAATAATTCCTTTTCATCTTCCTTAGTAAATCCATATAGTTCAATAGCATCTTCTCTTACGCTTTGATAAGTATAAATTGTATATTCTTCATTTAATTTAAAATTATAAGGGTTACCAACAATAATTAAATATCCAATTCCATTATTATCGCAAATAATGTATTTGGGAGTTATTTTAGTAACATGTCCTTTTATATATCCGTACATATTTAATCACCGCCATTATGATACCACAAATAAGCATAAATTAAAAGGAAATAATTGAGAGCTAATATTATAAATAATATTAAATATATGATTTTTAAGCGAGTTTTATAAAAAAATTAAGAAACTATTTAAAAATGATATAAATATATCTATTTTTAAATACTTTTTTATAAAAAAATAATATCTAATTTATAAAATATTTTTAATTTTATTAGAAGATTTAAGCCTTAATCTGTTTACTAGAATGGATTTTAATTATATAATATAATTACTTATTCTGTAAGGAGGCTTATTTATGAAAGATTTTACTGAAAGCTTAATAAAACTTAATCAAGCTTTTGATAAATTCATCAATGATTATAAATATCTTGATTATAAAGAGCCTTTTACTGATGAACTATTATTAAACATTTCTAAGATTTTTAATATGGGAATTGAGGATTCTTCTTCTGAAATCCAATTATTAGAAAAAAGAGCAGCTAAGCTTGAGGATTCTTTTAAAGCAACTTTAAAGGATTATTATAAAAAAGAAAAGCTTAGAAAAAATGAGCTTTTAGAACAAATTAAAAGCTTAAAAGAAAAAAATGAGCATGAGATAGATGAATTAAAAAATAATTTGAGAGAAACGAAATTAAAATATGAAAAGAATGAATATAATAATTTAAATGATATTCAGTTCTATATTGAGTCTTCTTCTCAAAATATCGATATGTTTGAAATTGAATATAAGGATAATATCAATAGATTTGCATATCAAGCAAGTGTAGCAAAAACATCATATAATGAAAATATTGATACCTTTAATGAGCAATTAGATGCTCAAATTGAAAAGGTTAAAAAGGCATATAATGAAAGTATTGAAAATTGTGATAAAAACTATAATGATTTAATTGAATCATACAATATGATTATTGCAGAAAAAAATAAATTAATTGACAATAAGAAGGAAGAATATCATATTGCTCAAGTTAATTTAAAGAATAAAAAGAGAAATGAATCTACTGAATTAAATAATTTAATTAGACAATATTCGGAAGAAAAAAGTGCAAAAATTGAAAATTATAGAACAGCATATAATGATGCTAGAGATAGTGATAATTTAGAAAAGAAAGCATATTTTGATGATTATAAGAATGAAAACTTTAGAGCTAATAAGGATTTCGTTACTAATATCAATGAACTAGATGCTAAAATTAAGGATTTAAAGGATAAATTCGCCAAATATTGTGAGAATGAAAAGCAAACACAATATTATACAATCTTTAGTATCCATCAGGAGCAAGAAAAGATTATTAAACAATTTTTAATTGATAATAAGGATAATCAAAAGATTAAAAAGGAATTAAAGAAAATTAATAAATTATTCTACTCTCGTATTATGGAAGAGCATAGAAAAACTGAAAAGCTTTTGAAGAATGCTGAAAAGAATTATTTACATAATACTAAGCAAAATATTTATGAGAAGAAAATATTAGATATATCAAGAACTAGCTTTTTCGCCAAATTAACTGAAAAGCAAATTAGAGATAATAAATATTATCAGGAAAAAACTAATGGATATGAAAATATATTTAATTTCTATTCTACTATTGCTCAAAATGAATATAATAAACAAGCTAATAAGGTTTTATTAGATTCTGCTATTCGTAATTTACATATTGAAAAGGAAATCGATGAAACTGATGCTAAATATCAAATTCAAATTGAAACATTAACTGATGTTATTAAAAAATATCAGCTAGAAATCGCAATAGCTGAAAAGCTTAATAAGCTAAATCATATATTCTTAACTGAAAAATATAATAGAGAAATAAGCTTTTTAACTGTTAGTAATTTATTAAAAATAGAAAAATGTAAGGTTCTAGATCAATATAATAAAAGACAATATGAATTAAATATAGAGAATTCACTTAACATATTAGAATATAGTAAGAAAAAGATTAATTTACAAAATGAAAAATATGATGCATTAAAGCGTCAGGATATTGTTATTGCTAATATGGAATTACAAGATATTATATCTAATACTTCTTATGATGAATATTGTATTAATCTTAATAGCCAATATGAAGAAAGCATTCTTAATGCTAAATATAATTTAGAAACTAATCTTAAAAAATATTCATTATTATCTCAAAAATATATTGTTGAATTAGATGAATATCAAAATATATTACAAACATATATTATTTTATATAATAATATGATTCGTGCATGGAATGATATATTAGATGAAATATTTAATAATGTAGTTATTGATCAATCAAAATTATTAACTACCTTCTTAGATAATTTATTGAATATGATTAGAAATTATTTATTTGAGATTACAGATATTTATTCTTCTAAAATTAATACTGAAATTAATAATCATATTAATTTTGATAATGATTTAAAATATAAAGAAGCTTTTGATTCAATAAAGAATGAATATGAAGAAAAATTAGATATTTTAAAGCATAAAGAAGATGATTTAATTGCTGAAAGTGAGCAATTAAAAATGCGTAATGATGATTGTAGATTAAAGGTATTTACTATCCAATATAAGACATCTGGTTCTAATTTAGGTTATAGAGATTCTAAAAGAGAAATAAAAGAATTATTAAAGACTATTAATAATGTTACTAAGAGATTAGATGAAATAGATGACACATTAGAAAAATATAATAAAGAAAAGGAAAGTATTGAAAAGAAATATTCTAAGGATAAAAATGTTATTTTATCTGAACAAGAAATTGATTCTTATCCTTATGTTAATTTCAATAATAATGTTTCTTCTATTTGTTCAAAAATAATCGAAAAAATTAAGAATGTTGAAGTATCAAACGAAGGATTAAAACTTAAATATAAACAAAAATTGGCACCTTTAAGTGAGAATTTAATGGTTGAATTATTTGAGAATACTTCTTCTTTTAGTGAAGCTTATGAAACTAATTATCTTTTAGCTATTGATAAGGTTAAAATAAATAATGAAAAGAATGAAGCTGAAATAAAGGAACAAAATACTCTTCTTGCTGAAAAAGCTAAAAGACAATTTGAAAATACAAAGCAAGAGGATTTAGCTAATATTAAATCTTTAATCAATGAAAGAAATGAAATTGAAAAGAGATATAATACCACAATTAAGAATAATGATGACTATCATAAGAAGGATATTAATCGTATTTTATTAGCTAAGAGTAATAATACAAACCAATTCTATACTGAATTATATGCGGTAGGAGATAATCTAAAGGATATTGAAAATGGTTATTATGATTTTGTTAAAAAGCATAATAATGATTATGAGAATAAGAAACAACAAATTATTGATGAAACAATAGAAATCAAAAATAGTTATAATGTTTCTTTAAGCAATTATATTAAGCATAGACGTGCAATTATTAATCATTTACCTTCAGCATTAAAGGAAAATGAAAAGGAATTAATTTTAGATACTAAAAATAAGAATAAGGATATCGAATTAAAATTAATTCAAAATAAAAAAGATTTTACAATTAAAAAGAGACAAGAAAAAAAGAATCTTGCCGCAATTGAAGTGAATTATAATGCTGCCATACTAAAAATCGATTCTAAGGATAAAATACAAAAAATAAAAGAAAAAAAGAATTTAGATACCGATTTAGCTAGAGCAAATTAAAAGG
>AUXO012240037.1_pt1 | contig 12489 bp, 13 predicted proteins | sample 768731 | NCBI WGS metagenome assembly AUXO01 (sample SAMN02715735, study PRJNA202380) | gut metagenome | biome: sheep rumen | host: Ovis aries | place: New Zealand: Palmerston North | reverse complement strand
ATATACCCGCCTCATTTCGGCTTCAGGGTTTATCTTTACAATAAACTTGTGAACTTTTGCCGCAAGTATCTTATACAGATATAAATCTTTATAACCATTCATAATCAATATTATTTTGTTGTTAAATAATTCCTGTACTGTCGTCTAAAAGAGAAATAACAAGGTAGCGAGAAACACAAGAAACGCTCTAATGAACTGGAACGTTCTAACCATTTCATTTTGAGAATATCTATACGAATCTTTAATTTTGACACCCTCTTTTTCCTTTGTTTATGGTTGCTGTCACTATTGATCACTTTAAAGATCTTCTCTTTCCATACAGGGTAAGACAGAGCGGTTTTGAAAGCGCTATGTGAGTCCTCGTAAAAGTGATAGTATGCCGGATGGTTCGAAATAATATCCTCAATAAGTTTTACAAATCCATCCACATCTTTATGATCCACGACAAAGCCACTATGGTAAGTTTCTACTATTTCTCTATTTGAGTTTTCATAATCGCCTACAATCAAAATGCTTCCTGAGCGATGAGCCTCAATGGTGGCCATTGAGCAACCTTCATTCCTTGAAGGTGCAAGGAAAATATTTGCACTTCCTAAAAGGAGGTCATAGTCTTCTTTCGCTGGTATTCTTCCTGGAAAGACAAGGCGCTCATCTTGTGGGAACATCTGTTTGACATTCATCAACTTTGAGTTCTTAAACCTCAGTTCTGTTAAAGGTATTTGAGTATTGCCTGTCCAATAAAACCTGAAATCCAAATCTGTCTTCAACAGTTTCGTGACAATTTGAGAGGCTAATTCAGGTGTTTTATGTACAGAAGTAGCCCCCGCAAAGACAATACTCAAAGGCTTCTGGTTTTGTTTTGCAAAACGCAAATTCTCAAACTTATCATCATCTTCAACAAAATTATAGACAACCTCCACCTTGTTTTTGTCTTTGATACCGAATCTTCGCTCAATATATCGTTTGTTATACGCTGATGATGCCGCAATAATCTTATCTAAATATTTATTGTTTACTGCACAATATAAAGTGAAGAAAAACCGACCAGAATGACTAACTGTCATCACTCTGATATTATCATTCAAATAGGGCACAATTACAGGAATGATTAGAGCCGTACTAGCTATTACAACATCAGGTTTTTCCTTATTGTTTATCAAATCTATAAAATACAAGGCATTCTCTATCGTCAAAGCCATCGTGTCATGATAAATAACTTTTACACGAGAGTCAGTAATGGGTGCTTTCTTGTCATTCCCCAGAACCACCACCAACTCTGTATCTGCCGACAAGCACGCTACAAGTTGTGTAGCGAATGTAGTTATTCCTCCTCCACCAAAAGGAGAATTTGCTAGTAAAACTTTCATCCTCTATAATACTTTTATCATTTTTAGATACTCTGGCCACTCTCCCATATCATGCCAGGAATGCTCGCTCTCGGGAAAACAGCCAACTCTTCCACCTCTTTGTTGAACCTTCTCCATTAAATTGGTAATATGATAAAACTCGCCTTCGGGAATCTCTTCAATTAAATCTGGATTAAGAATATAAACTCCGGTATTCACTTGATAGGTCTGTTCGGGCTTCTCTTTAAGGGCTGTCATCAACCCATTTGCGCCAGTTTCAATCACACCGTATGGGATTCTAAAACTTTTTACCATTGTAACAATAGTCATGTCGTTGTGATTCTCAAGATGATAATCATAGACATCTCTATAATCCTGCTCATTGATACTATCACAGTTGCTCACAAAGAAAGGTGTGCTTATCCTACCCTTCAACAGGGAAACACTGCCTATGGTTCCCAAAGGTTTGGGCTCTTCAAAGAACTCTATATCATAACGGTGTTCCAGTTGGTCAAGATAGTAACGCATCATGTCGCTCTTATAGTTAACGCTCATGTAGAACTTGGTGCAGCCAATGCTTTCAAACTGATCCATGATGACTTCAAGAATACTCTTGTCTCCTACTGGAACCAACGGTTTTGGAATAACATTTGTTAGCGGTTTAAGTCGTGTACCCTTACCACCAGCCATAATTACAACAGGCAAATCTATCTTCTTTCGAAGATCCGGCTCTTGCTTGTTAAATATGTCGTTCCAAAACCAAACGTCCACCAACACACCATTTTCATTCAGTATAGGCATTACTTCCGCTCGTAACCCGCGCATTTTTTCACGGACAACACTACTACCTTCATTAGTATAACCGTAAATCTTTTCTCTGTCAAGGATACTACTTATAGGTTCGTTCAATCCGACATTTTTTATAATGGCTCTTTGAATATCACCTATGGTTAATAGCCCCTCAAAACGGTCCTCTTCCATAACGAATAAGGTTTTCACCTTTCGCTCGTCCATGGTCTTCAGTGCACTCAATATCGAAGTTGCAAGATGGATGGTCTCTTTTTCTATATTTTTCATTGCTTACAAGTATTCCGATTTCAAAATTTCCTTAATTCCCTCTTCAAATGTTATTGAAGGTTTCCAACCCAACTTCTTTAATTTCTCACATGAGCCGCGGGTCTCGTCCACCTCATTAGGGCGGTCTGAGGCTGAGAATACAAATTCCACTTTGTTTCTTAGATTTTTGTTAATGGTTTCTGTTATCTCCTTAACAGAAACACTCGTTCCAGAGCATACGTTATAAGCCTCATAATCAATACTGCTCTGCGAACATGCAATAATGGCTGCTGCAACATCTATTACATTGATATAATCACGACGAGGAGATGCTGCTTTGAGTTGGATTACTTCTTTACCTTCCTTTAACTGTCCGATTATCTCTGGTATAAGAAGCTTACCTTTCTGTCCAGTTCCATAGATGTTGAATGGTCTGACGATTGAAATCTTTACGCCAAAATCCCTATTGTATCCTTCACACATTTTTTCACAAATCACTTTTGTTTGTGCGTATGGATTAAAAGGACATACAGGATGCTTCTCATCAACAGGCAGATATTGAGGAAAGCCGTAAACATATGAACTGATATAGACTAGCCTTGCTTTATATTTGCGACACACTTCCAAAGCATTGAGAGTGGTCATATAATTGACACGATAATATAGTGCAGGATTATCATAAGAAGCCGGCACATATACTAAATTGGCCAAGTGGATAAAACAATCCACTCTGGGGATTTTTTCTATAACAGCAGGTTCACTTAAGTCAAAACCTTGGGTTATATCAAGTTTTACAATAGTATGACCTGCTTTCTCTAATTGGTCGCAAACATTCCTTCCTAAGAAACCATCGCTACCAGATACTGCGTACTTCATAATAATTGATTTATTTGAAAAGTTGCTTCATCAATTATGCAACTGTATGATAAACGATTTTTAACAAAAGCACAATATTCCATAACAATACAATATACTCGTATCTTTTACTGCTCTGCTTAGATAACACATTCCTATCTAAATAAATAATCGGCCACATCACAAATAATAACGGGGGTATCATCTCGACATAGCGATAAAAGAGAACCCACTTACCTGGTATTTTACTTAATCCAGTTACCATTGCAAAATATGCCAAGAAAAAAACGGCCCTAACAATAGCCGATGCTGTTGATGACAATCTATGTTTATTATCTGCTTTTATTGAAAAGAATAATAATATGCCAACTACAATGTAAGTTAGATAATCATGAACTCGTCTCAAAATAGAATCTCCTGAACCATGCACATTACCATCGGTATAGTTTGCAAATTTTTCACCTGCACTCGTATCCATAAAATTATCATTTCCATATAAGAATTCTGGCATATTATTAACAAGTTCAATGACAAAAGGTAATAATGCTAAAAGTATAAAAAACCTTTGTCTGGTTACTTTAATAAACACTGTGGGCAATAAGACGACTGGCAAAACCAAACTAGAGTGAAAAAAAATAGAACAAATCGAGATGGCAAAACCAATTAATGACTGTACCATTTTTCTTTTTTCTATAAAAGATAATCCTAGAAGATATACTAATACTGCAACAACAGAACGTGAATTTCCATAAGAGGTTAATACAAATAATGTGAAAGAATATAAAAATAGATGATTATTTATTCGAAGCCTTAACGAAATAACATATACAAAAACCAAACCCAAACCATAAACAACAACCTTCCATAGCAAATAGTTTCCTTTTACAAAAAAAGCCAAATATCGGTATATCATCTCTAATCCACCCAAGCCTTCTCTGTCAATATTAGCAAGATTACTATACAGTAAAACACTCTCTTGATATCTACCATTATCACCTCCGTAAAAAATAAATAGAGAAGTAAGAAGAAATAACAAATACACAAGCCATTTCGGTTCAGATTGTTTATTACTCTCTCCGATTGCATTTAACTCTCTCCTTGAATAGTATCTTGTTACTATGTAACATACAATCCAAGCAAATGCATTATAAAGAACTAACCACGGTGACTGTACCATTGAATAATCGACAAATTATATATGAATAATTTCTATACCTATTTCAAAAAAATACTTATACGCCTGTATAGCTTCCTGACAATCATACTCTTTCGAATTAATAATCTCAGATGGACAAAGGCTAACAATAGGGATGGTGGGAAGGAAATACCGTATATTAACTAATGCAGAACTATAAAACCCAACAACACTTTTGATTTCTGTGCATAACGTCCACATCTCAAAAGGAACATCCGGTCTTACTATTGATACACTTTCTTTTAGTGTTTCAGATAGTGATTCGTCAACCTTTTCTATTGGATGTGGCACGTAAACTACTTTCCCCTTTTTATTACCATAATGATTAATGAGATAATCAGCAATGCTTTGATTATACCTATCTTTGCTCAAGAATCCTTCTGCAATTAAAGGCTGCCCGATAATCACCAACCCCAACTCTTCTCTTGCAATGAATCTGTTAACCTGGTTTTTCAGATACACATAGTCACACTTCACAAAAGTATCATCATTTGAATAATTCAGCTTGTCATATATGGAAAAAAAGGATAGTGAATGGGGAACGAAGAATTTGAAAGAAGAAAACTTTGTAAGAAATATTTTAACAAGATATTTAGACCGGCCATAGTAAACTAACTTATTTTCATGCTTCTCTTTTTCGCGAATAACCACCGCTTCTGTCGTAGCCGTACCATCATCAACTAAAACAAACCTTAAATCTTTGTTTTTTTTCCAACAAAGGTATTGAACATAGCGGTGTATAATAGAAAGATAATTGCCAATTATTACCAAGTCAAAAGGTGATGCTTTTTTGATAATCCTCGAAAGCCTATATTTAAGACGCAAGGTTACCAAATAGCTATTAATTCTTGAGCCACCACCATATCGCAAATAATCTACTTTTTGAAAGACCTTTGCATAATACGGTTTATCTAATAGGGACGACAGTTGTTTTCTTCGGCTCTTTGAACTCGTACAAATAATCAAATGATTATGCGATTCGCCTTTCGTTGAACACAAATACTCAATGGCATTGACCAATTGCATTTGAGTACTAACTATGGTTAGGGTTTCCGCCATTGTATTTTTCTTTAAAGATTGTTATTCTAGTTACAGTGATATTGACGTAATAAGAAATAAAATATGCCACAGATAAGCCTATCGATAATGCACTAAGAAATGGCATTGTCGTTATTTTGATAAGAAGTATAGGACAAACAAAAAAAAGTATAAGGTCTAATGAATCAAGTATCAACACTTCTTTATATGCTTTAATGGTCGTCATAAAATTCCTCGCAAAACCCGTGGTTGAAAAAAGGAACCCAATCAGCAGGAAACGCAACGGCCAGATAGATTCTACATATTTTGGAAATAATAGTTCTATCACATAAGGTGCAAGGAACCATCCAATCAAAGCTATTGGCGCGGTTACTATTGGCGTCCATATTGTAAGAAGCCTAAAGTATGGCCACATATCTTTTGCCTGTTTTGTTTGCCCGTATTTAAACGACATTTGAGGGTGAATAAATTGAGCAACCTGGTTGGGTACCATTTTTATAAACGAACCTGCTACGGTTGCTGGGCTAAAGAGACCTACTTGTACAATGGTTCCTAACTTTAAAATGATTAATCGCGGAAGGCTTTCCACTACACCTCGTATCTGATTCACTATGGTCATAAATATCCCTCGCTTAAACAAAACTTTAAAATGAGAAAGATAAAACTTAGGGCGAGTTGAACGGTATGGCGCGAAATACCACATCAAGACTGTAAACACCGCATATTGTGCTACATGATAAAACAATAGGCCATAATACTGGAAGAAGTATATACCCACAACGCAAACTGTTGAAACCACACAATCTACCAAATAAATCTTGGCGAGTTTATCAAAAGCGTTAGAAGACCTATAGGTTGCGATGAAATGTAGGCGGAAGCAAGACAATATCGCCATTAGACAAACAGCAATAACACCGTATATGACCAACTTATCTGTAGATGTAAACAATAGCAAGTATGCGATAACTCCAACTGAAACCACCGCAAACAAAAGCGACAGAACAAACGCATAGAAAAGTGCAGTGGCAACAATTTCCTCTGCTTTTTTCTTGTTGTTCTCGCCTAAGATAATAGGCAATTCCAAATTAAGGCCACTTTGTATTCCTAACTGCAAAAACGGTAGATATGAATTAATAATTGTGACCGAAGACCATATTCCCAGCACCTCTGGCCCCAACCAGCGCATGTTTAAAAACCCTACAGCCATAGTAAAAACCGAAGACAGAGTACTTGCTATGCTGTACACAGTCCCTGTCTTTATCAGACTGTTGGATTTTATTTTTTCCAGTAGTTTCATTCCCTTTAATTTATTATTACAACTATTCTTCCATAAGAAGATTGCTCTGTAATAGTTTATTCTTGATTATTATTAGTTCGTCTGTTGGTACATTTATAATATTACTAATTCCAATAAGATCATTTCTCCCATCAGCATAAGCAATAAAATGCGTCATGACTTTAACAGAATCATACGATCCTTTTTGTGACAAGGTAGGATACAATCCACGCTTTCCTAACTGGGGCTCACATTTGCATGTCATCTGAAAGTGATAATTATTCTCCAAAGTGTCAATTACTTTCACCATCACATCATACGCCCCCTGTAAACCTTCAATTGAAATTAAATCCATATTGTCTGCGGAAGTATGATATTCAGGATACTCATTATACTTACTTCTGCAAAATCCACATACGGGCAAATTTACACCAGCAGCGTTATATTGCCGCTCATCGCTTCCTCGATTTAAGAAAGTGTATTTTTTGTAATTAGGATAATGAAATTTCAGCACATTTTGTAAAACCCTGTCAGCAAGCGTATCAGCATATTTTGACTCAACATAAGAGTATGTTCTGTCATCGCCCACACAACTTAGCACAAATCCAGCCTTTACGAATTTCTGCAAGGCATCAAGGTTTTTGCTACAATATGTTATCGAGCCTATTGTCTCAGGTATGAAAACAAAACGATAAGTATATCTGCGATTCGTAATTTGCTTCACATACCGAATCAGCTCTGTCTGTAAAACCGGCCCTGATAGTTCATTGTTAGCCATTGAAGGGTGGCATAGATAGGTAGAAAACAGTATTTCCTCTTCACTTTCTCCAGGAACAATTAATTCCCCATAAGTGAGATTTCCATCCTTTAAGCTACTTTTGATAATTACCCGATATTTGTCGTCAGTAAGTGTTTTTTTCTGGTTCTCACTCATGCAAAATCCCCAGCGTTCCTTATAATATGATGTTACATAAGGAATCCAATCCGGCTGTTCTGGTTGTGTAAAGATGTGTTCTAATAATTCATCCTTACAGATGATTTGGTCAACTGGCGTAGAATAACCAAGAATATGTAGGTTTGTATCTTTAAAATCGATAACTTTCTCTCCATTGAGTTTATAGATACCTCCTCCTTCACAATTCCACTCCTTGGGAATATTCCAATCGAACACAGGCGTACCAGAAGGCACTTCGAATACCTTAATCTCTGGTACTATTTCTCTAAGGACTTCTAAAGATTCCCGGAAGCCTTTACCAGTTATGCTTCGGCAGATTGGGAACAGACGCGAAGCCAGCAAATACATCCTCTCACCTATTGACTCCATACTCATTGATTAAAATTGATAATATCCTCTATAAGTTTGACTATTTGATCATCCCCAATAATCCACTCTACAAATTCTCTAAAAGCACCTTCGCCACCTTTCTTTTCTGTAACAAAAGGAACTAGTTTTTGAACGTATTTGGGTGCAGAAGAAGGAACGGCTGATATACCAGCCATTTTTAGCAGCTGTATATCATTTAAATCATCCCCAATATATGCAACTTCATCAAATGAAATTGATAATTCATCACAAAGCTTACATACAGTTTCAACTTTATCCTTAACACCCAAAAAGCAGTAATCTACTTTCAGTTTGTCAGCCCTTCTTCGAACTATTTGTGTGTTCTCACCAGTAAGGATACCAACAGGAATACCCATTTTACGAGCGAATAGGACACCAGCGCTGTCATACGTATTGAACTTTTTCAGCTCGACATCTGTACCATCATAATACATACCGCCGTCAGTCCATACTCCATCTATATCTGTGAGTATTATTTTGGGGAGTTTCTTCATTATCCGATTTGATTAGGATAAATAACTTCATTTTTAGGGATATCAACAAGGAGTTTCTTTCCTACTACCTCAGAAAGTTGACTCCACTTAAATCCGTCACCGGGAGACAGCATATGCAAGTCTTCCTCTTTGATAACTTCACCTTTCTTAAAGTCTCGCAAGGTAGCTATAGAACGCTCCAACTTGACCTTTGAAGCAGCAACACTCTTATCAATATACAAGTCTTTTGTTCCTAACCACTTCTCGCAAATACGAATATCGCGCAACATACGGTTAACACCATCCGGACCTAATGAGCCAGCCTGATCTGTTCCTTTCATGTGGCGGTCAATCGTAATATGTTTTTCGACAATCTCAGCCCCCATTCCAACAGCTACAACCGGAGCTGAAATGCCTATGGTATGGTCTGAAAAACCGATGTGATACTGAGGATAATGTTCTTTCAAATATAAAATCGTGTTCAAATTAAGATTGTCGGGATGTGTAGGATACTGGCTCACACAGTGTAGGATTGATATGTCACTATGATAGCGAGTTATAACACTCAAAGCATCATCCAACTCCTTCTTCCCAGCCATACCAGTGGAAAGAATAATTGGTATTTTTGTTTCAGCCATAGCCGCCAATAAAGGCAAATTTGTCAAATCACGGCTAGCAACTTTCAAATAATCAGGCGTAAAAAGCTTTAACATTGAAAGACATCCTTTCGCACAGAGGGTTTCGACGAATTCCAAGCCAAGAGATTTTGCATATTTGTAAACCTCATAATGCTCTTCATCCGACAGTTCAAGAGCAGCACGGTGTTCTCCGTATGTACGACCAAATGAATTAGGAGTATCATAAATACGATTCATTTGGGTTGTAGTGAGCTCTTCATTGAGGTCTCGTCTGGTAAGCTTCACTGCATTCATTGGCTTGAGATCAATTCCGAAGTCATCTTCATGAACTGGGCGTGCTATTAGCTCAACTATTAGTTTCGCAATATCAACCGAGCCATTGTGGTTTTGTCCTATTTCACCTATGATATAGGTCTCTCCTTTTGTAATCATATCATTTTTATTTTTGATTATTTACTATCATTTTTTTCATGGATTCACGCAATTCCAAATGGGAATCAATATAATCCACAACATCTTCAAGCCCAAAATCGGTATTCGATTCTCTCAAATATGAGAATACTTGTTGAGCATTTATAAAATCCTCTTCATTATCTACTGTTAGGCGGATATCATTACGACCTTGAAGATATTCGGGACACTCAATCCACTCACAACTATATTCATCAGGATGTGAATAAATGTGAATGGTCACATGTTCATGAGCTAATCCGTCATCAGTAGTGGAAGCCACTCGTTTTAAGGCCTTGAGTGTTACATACTCGCCCCAAAAGCCAAAATGGGTTTTAATGGATGGCATATCATTTATTCTAAATCCAATATAGTCGGCATCACTATTTTGGGCTTTTTCTATCAAAGCGGCAACGCCATGCCAATCTAAGAAGGGATTGTCGGAGCAAATCCTAACAATTTTATCAACTTTATTTGCTTCTGCCGCTCCAATAAACCTGCCCAACACATCATTTTCACTTCCTCTGAAAACAGGTATATTTCTTTCTTCCAAAAACTCTACCAATTCGTCGTTGTTTGGGTTAATTGAAGTTGCAACAATGACTTTAGCGTCATCTACTCGTTGTAGATTATTAATGACTGTTTCTAACAAGGTCTTTCCATCATAAAACTCCCGAAGTATTTTTTTGGGGAGTCTCGTTGAGCCCATTCGGGCTTGAATTATGATACCAACATTTTTCATGGGTTATCTATTTGTAGAATGAATAATCAAATTTACTTTTCGTACTCGTGAAAATAATGCCATAAAGGCGCCGCCATCAGAGATGATACGATTTCCCCTTTTATTAGAGCCTCTTTAACTTCTTCTTTATTCAATAATAACGTTTCTAAATTTTCTGTTTTATCAAGTTGTTGACCTGATATTTTTACCACATCTCTCGCAAGAAACGAATAGCTTATTTCTGTCATATTGCTCGGATCGACTGCATACTCGCTTAATAACCTCCACTCCCCTCCAGCATATCCAGTTTCCTCGAACAATTCTCTCTGTGCCGCTTCTAAAGGTGTTTCGTTAGGCTCAACAATTCCTGCGCAAATTTCCAAGCATGTTCGGTTGATTGCATATCGGTATTGTTTTTCAAATACAAAGTCACCCTCTTTTGTGATGGCAATGACATGAACAAGCTTAGGCCTTTCAATTACATAGAAGTCTTCTATTTCAACACCAGAAGGCAACAGAACGTGGTCTTTGCGAACAGATATCCACTTATTATGGATTACATACTCTTTATCTATCTGTTTCCAACCCATCATAACTAATATAAATTTCTATTTTAGCAGTTCATCTAATGTTAGCGTTTTCGAAGCTGTTAAGTGTCTTTTTCTCAATCTGAAACTTTTTGAAATATACTATCATCACCGAAGAAGCCATCATGTTCTATTTCCGTCGAATTTGAAATTCTTCTCTCAATGATATTTTTTTTAAGGATTATGCTTATTCTTTTGCGATCTACTAAATCAAGTTGGTCGCTCTCGTAAAGGCCTGTTTTGGTAGTCTTCCCTTCCTCTTTAGCCCAGTAAAGGACGTAGGAGCAAAGGTCTTTGAAAGTGAACTCATGCTTCTGCATGGTGATATATTCCTCAACGAGGGTACGAAGCCGCTCGTCGGAGTAGGTGATGGTTATGGGGTTAACGTTGATAGCCATAGTGTATTTTCTTTTTTGATTTGTGCCCCTCAGAGAATCGAACTCTGAATTTGCCCCTTGAGCATAGACCCGAAAGTCTATCCTCAAGGGGGATGAATTAACCTTTATTCGAGGAGCATATTGCTTTTTCTATTATTTCAGGCGATATTCGAACACCATAGATGCACTTGATACAATTGTTTACATACGAAACTCGCCTGTCGCCATTGTGCTGACCGAGCTTTGGAAAATCCGCTCTTATATCTTTCCATCCTTTATCTTTTATATCTTTTAACCGCCTTATTGCTTTATTGTTTTCAATATTTCTTACTATGTATTGTTCCCAATTTATCTTGCTTTCAATGCTTACTGTCAACATACCAGCAATGTGTATAATAATTGCTTCAAACAAAATAAAATCCTGGTGGTTTAATTCACTTGGCGCAGAGGGAGCTTTAATAGACGGGAAAAAAACTTTTATTGCAGGGTTATCCAGTTTGTTGTAAAGAGATTTCTCTTTCGCTAAGCTTTTCTCGTCCCATAAATTATGGGCAAAGTTTGTACGTATTTTATTGTAATAGTAATAAGTGTCAAGCTTGTATTTTTCCAAATTAGGATAACACCCAATTCCATTTAACTCCCTAATGGCGGCTTCAAGTTTGTTTTCATCTTCTTTTGCGTTTATTTTGAAATCAGGGTTAACCAATAATCTTACTTCTTTGGCAAATTGAGTGAAAAAACTGTCAAATGTTGCCCACGGGAGCATCATATAGCTTTTTGCTTTCACATTTGGTTGAAGTTCCTCGGGCAAATCATTCAATTGAATGTCATATTTTGCAGACTCTTCTTTAAGATACTTCTTTTTATCCTGCCCCTTCAAATTCTTCGTCAACTCGTCCATTTTCCGGCAGGAAATCTCCATATATGCAGTAATAGCCGCATATTTCCCCATTATATCACGAAGCATTTTATTGCAATGCAACTCAAAGGATGTTCCCCGGATAGAACGCTTATTCATAACAAATCAACAAACTACATTTTTTGGTCAAGGTTCTTCCCCTTCTCCTCATGCTCAAAGTTCGGAATGAACTCTTTGATTGCATCCACCACCTGGGCTTTGGTGAAGTCGGGA
>AUXO016167335.1_pt1 | contig 12491 bp, 15 predicted proteins | sample 768731 | NCBI WGS metagenome assembly AUXO01 (sample SAMN02715735, study PRJNA202380) | gut metagenome | biome: sheep rumen | host: Ovis aries | place: New Zealand: Palmerston North | reverse complement strand
CGTATTTAATACTTTTATTTTTCTTGCCATAAAATATTTAACTAATTATTCTTTAAATAAAAAAATATATTCCTTTTCTTTGGTAAATTTTCTTTCCATCAAAATATTAATTATTGGAATTATGGGAACAACGCTTTTTCATCTTTATGAATATCCTTATGTAAATATTTTAAAAAGAATTAAATATCTTGATTTTATTGAAAGAATGGAAGGAATTTTATCTTTTCAATATCTAATATCTTTTTTCTTTTTATCAAGTTTCATAATTTTATTAATTAAAACATTGATACAAAGAATTTTAAAAAGAAAACCATCATAGTTTTCTTTTTATGTATTACTTGTTACGGTACAAGAATACCCAATATTTTTATAATAATTGCCATTATTATCTATGTTGTTAACTAAATTATTTAAATCCGATGATATTGTATTATTTGAATCCATTATTATTTTAAAACTCGTATAATCTTTTTCATCATTATAAATACCTACAGTATTTTTTTTCAATATATTAAGAAAATCAACATTTTCTACTATTTCAGCTTCATCGCCTAATTCTTCATTCATCGCATAATTTCCACGAATAATATATTCTAAACTATATACCTTTCCATTGAAAAAAGCCGTATTAATAGTTTCATTTTCCCGAATGCAATTAAACATTTGAATAATGTCTTTTTTCTTATCTACTTTGGTCTCACTATATAAATCACTAAAATAGTTTTGTAAAACAAAGGGCACAAATAAAAGAATAACTAATAATATTAATGATATTGTTAATAAAACTTTCTTCATATATTTTCCTCTATTATAATAATATCATATTTTTTTTCTTTTTACAAAAAAAAGTTTAATTCATAAACTTCTTCTTTTCGTTTTACTAGATTTTTTACATATCATTTCAAATAATGTTTTTAAATCTTCTTCTTTAATCATTAATAAGGTATTTTCTAAATATATTGGAGTTTTACGTTTTTCTAAAAGTTTTTCTCCTAAAAATGAGCCTACTAAATATTTTAAATTATCAAAGTTTTCAAGATTTTCTCTTTCTAAAAGCATACTACTATCATATCTTTTTTGAAGTTGATTAGCTTGGTAATAAAAGCATGTATCCCACAAATACTGAATAAATAATTTCTCTAGTAATTTTGATGGTATTTCACTCTTTATCTTTTCTTTAACAGTAAGATGTTCTTCTAATTTTATATTACCAAGATAACAATAATAAGCATGTCCTAGTTCATGTACTAAAACCATTAAATCATGAATATTATGTAATTTATTGACAAAAATAATAGTTTCTGGTCCATCAGCTGATATTATAAAAGTATTACCTAATGATTCTTTATTTCTCATTGTCTTAAAAATAATATGATTATTATGTAACATATTTTTATAAAAAAGATACAATTCAATACTAACACTTTTCAAAAAAGATTCTAAAATATAATTTATTAATTCTTTGGTTAAGGGAATATTCCTTTTTTTGAAAGAACCTTTTTTATCAATTTGAATAGTATCTTCTAAATAATCAATGTTATCAATAACATACTGACTTTGATAAATATCTGAAATATTTGCATTAATTCTTAACAAATTCAATTCTTTAGGAGTTAAAGAGGTCATTATTCTTGAATAAAGAGTACGTACTATTTCATCATTAGGATATTCTATTTTAAGCCACTGAAAAAATTGAATAATATAACTTTTCACATCATAATTATTACTACTCAAAAAGGTTAAATACATCGACCTAATAATGTTACTTAATTCTTCATTCATTATCTTTCCTCTTTTTTATAAATAAGTGCTAAACACTCATTAAATCACTTTCTTTACCTTCAACCTCATCATCAATTTTCTTATTATATTTATTAATAATATTTTGAATATCACTTTCTAATTTTTTTTCTTGATCTTCTGGCAATTCACTTGTTTTAATTAAATCCATTCCATCACGTCTAGCATTACGAACAGCAACTTTACTTTCTTCAGCCATGGCTTTTACTTGGCGAACAAGATCACGTCTTCGATCCTCCGTAAGAGGTGGTATTACAATACGAATACTTTCCCCATCATTATTGGGTGTATAACCCAAATTAGCTTCATATATAGCTTTTTCTATTCCAGATAAAGCTCCACGATCAAATGGTTTAATTAATAATTGTCTTGCTTCTGGAACAGAGATATTCGCTAAACTCTTTAATGGTGTTAAAGCACCATAATAATTAACCATAACTTTGTCAAGACTGCTAGGATTTGCTCTACCTGTACGAACTGTTTTAAATCTTTCTAATAAACTATTTAAAGCTTTTTCACAACCTTCTTCAACTTCATTTAAAATTTCTTCTTCCATAATTTCTCTCTTTCTAATTATATTCTATATATTTTTTAATAAATATGCAAGTTAAATCATATTTTTTCGCGTAAATACTTGGATATCCTTATTAATATAAAGTTCAATGGTACATTCAGCAACAATTTTAATAAAACCAAGACCATTTATCACTAAATCTTCACCATAGCGAACCGAAACACATCGTCTTGTTAAATCAGTCATAGTTTTATTTCTATACATACATCGATGAATTTTTATTTCATTAGGAATATAAAAAGTTAAACTATTTCGATCCCCTTCTAGATAGTTTAGGCGCATAATATCTCCTATTAATAAACATTGTTTTGGCATTAATTGATATGTTTTAGCTTTAATTTCTTTTTTACTATTCAGTTTTTTATACATTTTTCGATCAACATAATTAATAATGTTACTACTATCTACAATTCCAGGAGTATCAATAAGCGTTAATTCATCATTAATTGGAATCACTATTTTATTTAAGGTCGTTGAAGGAAGTGGGGCAATAGTAAGCTTTGTATCACCATCACCATAATTTTTTATGAATTTACTAATTAAACTACTTTTTCCAGCATTTGTATAACCAACAACATATACATTTTTACTTCTTTGCCAACGTCTAATTTTGATTAATAATAAATCCATATTAAGATTCTTTTCACTACTAACAATAATAATATCTTGATAACCTAATTCACGTTTTTTTAAATATTCAATTATTTTTTCATCTTTAACACTAAGAGGTAATAAATCTCTCTTATTCAAGACTAATAATATATCATTATTCGTTAATCTACGCATTTTTTCTAAATCATATGGTAAATTTAAAATATCAACAACATATAAAACTAAGTCTTTTGTTTTATTAATATTTTCAATAATTTGTTCATAATCAATAATCGTGCTAGAAACACTTTCATATTCGCCATAATTCTTTACTCTAAAACAACGCATACATAATTCATTTTCTAAATTAGTAGTAAACCCAATATTTAATATATTTTCATCTTGTAATTTAATTCCACAACCAGCACAGTATTTACTTTTCATAATACTCACCCTTCTTAAACTTTATTCTCTTCATAATTACTTTTTCTATCAAACGGTTAAAATAAGTTATCTTTAAATCATTTTTACCTAATGGATCAACTAATATTGTTAATACACCTATTCTATTTCCTAATAAAATATCCGTAATCATTTGATCGCCAATCAAACATACTTCTTGAAAGTTAACTTTATCTTTTTCTAGCATTTTTTTTAACTTTTTAGTTGGTTTTCGCAGATTAGCATAATAATCACATTTTAATATTTCACTAACCGTCTTTACTCGCCGATTAATATTATTACTGGCAATAATAACTCTGAAATCTTTTAATAATTTATTTATTAAGTCAATTACCTCTTTACTAGGAATATTTTCATCAACTTTAACAATAGTGTTATCTAGATCAAAAATAATAATCTTAATTCCTCTTTTTTTTAATGACGAATAGTCAATATCCAAAATACTTTTTTTATACATCAATGGTCTAAACATTTCCATTATATCACCTAGTGTAATTATATCAATTTATTAAAAACTTATCAATAAATCCCTTTTATATTCTTAATACTTTACAAAAAAAACAAAAGGTCTTATACTATTGGCGAAAGGAGATATTTGCAAATGGATATAGTAATGAATGAAGAATCATTTCGTCTTTTATGTCAAGAATTAAGAGACGCAATTGTTATAAAAAAAGACTCTAACATCGGAATAATGGGAAATGCTGATAATAACATTTTTAATATTGCTTGCGATATTATTGATGACAGTGAAGGAGTAATTCAAATAGATAATGAAATAATTCGAGGATTATTTGAAGAAATATTGGAAATTGCCCATAGAATAAAACATTATTCACTTTTATGTACAAATAGACTATTATTAATGCAAAAAACTCGTGATTATCAAAAATTAACAGATATTAAGCAAGACTTTTTTGCTCATAAACAAAATTTAATAACAGCTTATCAAGATGCTTTAATTGTCACTGAAAAAGTACTAAATTTAGGAAGAAAAAAATAACTACAATCACATGAACCTCGTTTCTATTTTATCCAAGAAACGGGGTTCAATTTAAAATTGTAGTTATTTTTCATTTTCTCTTAAATATTGATACAATTCTTTAGCAGTATCCTTTGGTAAAACTCGGGCTAAATCATCGACACTAGCTTCTTTTATTTTCTTTAAAGATGAAAACTCTTTTAATAAAGCTTTTCTTCTCGCTTCTCCTATTCCAGGAATTAATTCTAAAATACTAGAAAGCATTCCCTTGTTTTTTATTGTCCTGTGATAAGTAATAGCATATCGATGGACTTCTTCTTGAATATTCGCCAGATACAAAAATAAATTACTATGTGAATCTATCGTTATTTCATTTAAATTTTGATCAATAATTGTGCTTGTTCGATGATGAATATTTTTCTTTAATCCAATAATATTTATTGGTAAGTTTAATTCATCTATTATTTCTTTCACAACTCGAACTTGCATTTCACCACCATCAACAACAATTAAATCTGGTAAAAGACCATTTTCCATTAATAAACGATAATATCTTCGATAAACTACTTCGCGCATAGCAGACAAATCATCTTTAACATTGACATCAACTTTATACTTTCGATACTCTTCTTTAAGGGGAAGGAAATTATTAAAAACAACCATACCACCAACATAATAAGTTCCGAATAAATGAGAGTTATCAAAAGATTCCATTCGACTAACTTTATCAACATTTAATAATTTTCGTAAGTCTTCTATTGCTTCCATTCGCTTATGTTCATTTTTAGTTAATTCTTGCTCTTTTTCTTCTAGATAAATTTTTGCATTTTCTTCCGCTAAATCCAAAAGTTTTTTTATGTCGCCTTTACTACGTGTTTCAACTTTAACATTTAAATAATTACTTAATAATTCATGATCAATAAAATCTGGTACAAATACTTCTTTACTTAATAAGTTTTTCTCATAAAATTTAATGATAAACTCCATTAAAGCATCTTCTTTATCACCAAAAGTATTAATTATTTTTTTCTCTCGACCAAAAAGAGTACCTCCTCTGATAAAGAAAACGGTTATTGATAAATAATTATTACTTTGATAGCAGTTAAATAAATCAAAATTATAATCTCTATTTAAGACAATTACTTGATTTTTCAAAGTAATTCTAATATCCTCAATCATTTTTTTATATTCTAATGCTTTTTCAAAGTTTAAAGCATGTGAAGCATTATCCATTTTTTCATTTAATCTTTTAATTAAAATTTCAGAATCTCCATTTAAAAAAGCCTTAATTTCTTTAACCATTGCACTTAATTCATCTTCATTAACTTTCTTTTCACAATAGCCAAGACATTCACCTAAATGATAATATAAGCATACCTCTTTTTTTAATTTTTCACATTTTCTTAGGGGATAAATTCGATTTAAAATATTAACAGTTCTTTTAGCACTACCAACATTAGGAAAAGGTCCATATAAATTATTTTTGTTTTTTTTCAGTTTGGGATTACGCACAATTTTTAATAATGGATAATTATCGTTAGTAAATTCTATATATGGATAACTTTTATCATCCTTTAATAATACATTATATTTAGGATTATATTTTTTTATTAAAGTAATTTCTAAAATTAAACTCTCAAGTTCTGAAGAAGTAACAATATATTCAAAATCAGCGATATTGGATACTAAAACTTTTGTTTTGCCAGTAACAGTTCTTGTAAAATAGCTTTTTAGTCTTCTCTTTAAATTTTTTGCTTTACCAACATAAATAATAATACCATCTTTATCTTTCATTTGATAACTACCAGGAAGTTCTGGAACAAGCGCTAATTTTTCTTTAAACATAATATCGCCTCTTTCTAATATATTATAACAAACTTCATCAAAAAAGCCACATTTAATTTATGTAGCTTTCAAACTTTTTAGCATGTGAACAAAACAATAGCAAATTTCCAACAAACATTAAATAACATAGAAGTTTAATTTGTGTCATTTGATTTTGAAAATAATAATAATTCATTCCATTTTTTACCCATGAAACCATATTCTCATCAAAAATAGTTCGTAAATCAATCATTAATATAGCTATTAATGCTAAAAAACATCCAATGTTAAAAAAAGTATTATGTCTATTTTGGTTAAAGAAAAGATTCAAAACAAATATAATTAATACTAATAATAATGGTAATGATACTAAAAAGATATTAGTTATTTGATTTCCAAAGCAATCATTCATCATTAACATAATGTATAGAGTCAAAGTAAAAATATAAAGTAATAAAATAACTTTAAGATAAAGAACTATTCGATTAATTATATTAGCCATAATTATCACCTAAATCATTTAACATACTTAAAACAATGAATGAATACACTTTATAGTTATTAACAATAAATTGATATTCTTCATTAATCGTACTTCGAATGTCATTTCGCATATCATAAGAAAAATTACAATTATTCAATAATTCTTTTTTGACATAATTAGAGTTATTAATCAAAGTTTCCATAAACTCATCATAATAACTATTGCCAGAATCGTTTTTTAATCTTTTTATCCATCCTTCATTAATTAAAGTATCAACAAAATAATTATTTAATTGATATAAATCAGTAAAATGCAATTTTTGAGAAGGCATAAGACGATATAGGCCATCACTTTTTAATTTATTAAGAACAAAAGAAAAATCTGAGTACATACCATTTTTAGATATTTTAGCAATTTTAGTCTCTATTTTAAGAACATTATCTTTAAAATCATTATAATTTTTATCAATATCACTAACAGTAACGGTCTTATTTAAATGACGATAATGATGAATATTAATTATAATGTTATAAGAACTTATTACAAACAAAAACCCACAAATTGTATATATAATAAAATCTAAATATTTTTTTGAAAAAGTTTTCATTATTTTTCCTTCAAATTAACTTGAAAATGGTAATGTCTAGCTAAATTATCGCCTACTTTATCATCTAAAGATACCTTTATAGAATAATCATAAATTCCATGACCACTTAGTGTTGCAGAATCTAAAACATTATTTTTAAGGTCACTTAAATGACCAGTTTTAATAACCATATTTTCTCTTTTTAATATATATCTTAATTCATCACGAGCAAATAAAGTTCCTTCACTACACCCATCTTTGACTTCACTTGGACTAATATCATCAAGAGTTATTTCATAATTAATAGATGAATCAAGATTATTTTTTACTCTAAAGTAATACGTTGGAATAATGTTGCTAGGATCATCGGGAGAAGCATTAACATATTCAATATTGCCACTATTAACAAGCTCCAATCGAATTGACTTACTAAGAACCTTACCCTCATAATTATCAAAATATAAATACCAAAAATAAGCAGCAATAACAATAAAAAGACAAATACTTATAAAAGCAATTTTAAAAACTGTTTTATTTTTCACCTTCAATCACCTTATCCTCTCGATTATTACCCTTTAAGTTTCTAAATATTTTGAAAATATCATAAAGAATAATTAGAAGACTTGGAATCACAATTGCAATAATCCATCCATATGAACTTACCAAGAAATATTTGATATAACCAATTTTAGGAACGCGCATAACAACTTTACCAGTTATTTGTTCGTAAGTAATTGGCGAACGATCGACAGTTGCATTATGATCTCCTTTTGTTATATAAATTGTTTTTCCATTTTCTTCCTTGATATCTACAACTCGGTGAGTAATCAAAATACCATAATATGTTTCATCCAAAGCACGATAAGTTACAACATCCCCTACTTTAATATCTTCTTTATCCGCACGTCTAATAATTACCGCATCACGTACTTTAATAATTGGCTCCATACTTCCTGATACAATAACATATGCACCATATAAAGGAGCTTGAATGTTACTTGCACGTCTTTGAAAGTCAATATAATATGCCACCAATATAATACCAACGCCAATAAAAATCACGATAATAGCATACATAATAATACTGGTTATATAATTAAAAATCCACTTAATATCTTCGAATATTCTTTTCACTTTTCACACCTTCCAACTATATATTACCATTTGCATGAACATTTATTCGAGCATTAAATGTTCTCATTAAATATTCTTCATTAACAACTTTTACATCCTCGCTAACCCACATTCTAAATGTAAAATCTTTATATCCTTTTTTCACTTCAGCACTTGTAACTGTTCCTTCATATAAAATTCGCTCTTTACCTTTATATACAGGATATTCATTATATGTCTTTATCCGTCCGTTTGGTCTAAAACAATTATTGATACCCGCTGTTCCATTAGAGAGATAAGCTTTTACCCAGTCATCTGGTAAATCACTATTAGAAAGCTTTTCTGCTGTAATTGTATACTTAACTCCAACAGCTTTTTCAGTAAATTCCAATTTAAAGTCAAAAGTTTTAAACTCACCAACTAAACTTTTACCGACTTCATCACTCATTGGAAATTGATTAATCATATAAATATGGTTACCGCGTCGTGAATCTTCAGTATACTTAAAAATAATATTCTTATTATCAGTGTTATCATTTTCTGGTTCTTTTTTCTCTGTTCCTCTTATATGATTAACTGGTTGAATTGGAATATTATCAATATAATATTTTTCTTTGAACCCTTCCATTAATAAATGGATAACAATATAAATAATGATTATTACAATAATAGTTAGCCAATAAATAACCCTATTTTTCTTTCCTTTTATATTCTTCTCCATACTCTCTCCTAGCATCCTATATTAATAGTACCATACTTAAAAAAAATATACAATTAAAAAAAAGAAAAAATAATTTTTTTTGTCAATTATTTTCCTCTTTTTAATTGTTCCATATATTTATTAACTTTAAAAGCCCAAACAGCTGTTTTACCATAGCTACTATACATTTTATATGGTACTTGCATTTCGGTTGTATAATAGTCATTACTAATTTTATTAACTAATTCATTTATTGAATCATTGACACTATAATATTCTTTATATGTCCCACCAAAACAACCTGGACTTCCCTTTATTCCCGCAACATTATTACATTTTTTAAAAAGAATAGTACAATCAGCTTTACAATATGTGCTCTCCATTATAATTGCCCCAATTAAATAGGGATTAACACCTTTACTTATGGATACTTTGGCAACATACTCACCATAACCACCTAAATCAGTTTTAGTCCAAACTTTATCCAATTTTGTCCCAATATCTTCCATACTCTCACCATTAAAACTGGTATCAACCACTTCTTCTGGAGCATCTTGCTTTTCTATCTCAACTGCAGGTTCTTTCCCTTTTATATATAACATAAAATTATTATTAAACATTAAAAGATTGGCATAATTAATACCATATATAAAGAAAAAATTAAAAAATAACAATATTAAAAATATTAAACCTTTTCTTTTCATATAACCTCCTTTAATCTTTAACAATTATAGCATTTTCTTCACTTTCAATTTTACCAACTTTTCGATTAATTCTGATTGATGTAATTAAATCAAAAAGTGCATCAAAAATCAAAATACCTCCTATAATTTTAATCAATAATTCCGTTATTTCTTCAGCATGCAATATAATATAGATACTAAATCCTAACAAAATAAAACCTACTATTAGATTAATCCACCATCTAGTAAACTGTAATTTTTTGAGACTAAAGCTTTTAATAATACATCCGACTGAATCCATTAAAATTATAACTCCACATGAAAAAGGAATTAATGATAACAAAATATCTTTATGAACAATTAAAAATAATCCAAAACTAATACAAAGAACTCCTGCTAATAAATCAAACTTACCAGAATCTCGATTTTTTTGATATTCTGAAACAGTATATATAAGACCATATATGATAAGTAATACTCCAATAACATAATTAACAGCATTACCAATGAAACTAGGATTTAAAAGCATAATTAATCCAACAATAATATAAATTACCATAACAGCATAACTACTTGCCTTAAATTTCTTTAATACTTCCATTTTTCTCACCTAGTCATATCATACTACAAAAATGATTTTTACGCTACAAAATTTCATGAAAAATAATTATTTTTTCCAATATTGTAAATAAATAATAAATTTGATATACTTTTATAATGAAGAGGTGGTTTTATAATGAAAAAAATAATATATTTCATGATTCTTTTTTTAAGCTTTTCTTTTAATGTTTCTGCCAAAAATACTATTTATAGTATCGATATGGACATATATATTGATGAAAATGCCAATGCATCCATTACTGAAAAGTGGCATGTTAAAGGAGATGATGGAACCGAATGGTACAAACCATTACGAGATTTAGGTAATTCCAATATTACCAATTTCACTGTTTCTATGGATGGAAATCCTTTACAAAGAAAAAATTGGAATATTAACGAATCTCTAGAACAAAAAAGAGGCTATTATGGAATTAATTACAATAATGGAGATACCGAATTATGTTTTGGAAAATTTGATTATAATGAGCATGTATTTACTTTAAAATACAATATATCTAATTATATTTTTAACACCAATGACTCTCAAGTAATGTATTGGACACTAAATCCTATCTTTCAAAATGTTAATTTTGAAAAAATGAATGTAACTTTAAAAAGCTTTTATTCTTTTCCAGATACCCTTGATGTCTGGGGATATGGTTACAAAGGATATGCTTATGTTAAAGATGGAGTTATTGAAGCATCTAATAGTGAAGATTCTACAATGAATAATAACTATATGGTTTTACTAGTTAAATTTCCTTCCAATACTTTTAAAACAACGAACTATGTCAGTTATTTTCAAACATTTGATGATGTGTATAAAACAGCTGAAGAAGGAACATTCAAATATGATTATAATAATGATGATAATTATAACAATTATCCCAAAAATAATACTAATTTTTTAAGTAATCTTTTTAATAAATTATCTGGTCTCATTCATTTTCTTTTTGTAGGTGGAGCAATTTTTGGTATAGGTAAAACTATTCAAGGAATGACGCCAAGCTATGGATATAAAAACAATAAAACTATTAATAAAAAAGAAGTACCAAATTTTCGGGATATTCCTTGTGATAAGAATATTTATTATGCCAATGCTTTATTATTTTTAAATAACTTTGATTATAAAGAAACCAATATTTTAGGAGCTATTATTTTAAAATGGGTTAAACAAGAAAAGATTACTTTCATAAAAAAAGAAACTGGCCTTTTCAAAAAAGAAACATCATGTCTTGATTTAACTCACTCCCCTACCTTTGATCTTCCGAATGAGAAAAAGTTATTTGATTTGATGTATGAAGCCAGTGAAGATGGAATACTTGAACCAAAAGAATTTGAGAAATGGGCTCGATATCATTATAATGAATTCTTTAACTTATTCGCCAATATTAAAAACGATGAAATTACAAGACTTGAAACAATTGGTCATATCCATAAAAGAATTGACAAAAATGAATGCAAAAAGAAAAATGTTATGGATGACATCATTTATGAAGAAAGTAAAAAACTATATGGTCTCAAAAAATTCTTACAAGAATTTTCAAATATTAATACAAGAGAGACAATTGAAGTTCATATTTGGGATGAATACTTGATGTTTGCTTATCTTTTTGGAATTGCAGATAAAGTTGCTAAACAACTTAAAAATTTATATCCAGAATTACTTCAACAAAATAATATTGACTTTGATACCATAATTATTATTAATAATATTTCATCCAGTACTACTAAAGCTGCATCAGGAGCTAGAAGCGCTGCAGAACATTATTCATCTGGTGGTGGAGGATTCTCTTCTGGTGGAGGTGGCGGAGGCTCCTTCGGTGGAGGCGGTTTCTCTGGTGGAGGAAGTCGTTAAACTTTATAGATTAATTTCTATAAAGTTTTTTTATTTTCTTTCAAAGTATTTTTTTAGAAACCTTTTCTCTTCTTCATAATTAATAAAATGTCGTGTATCGCGATATAAACCATGAACATTCTTAATAATACGAACTTTTTTAAAAATATAATTATATAAATATCTTTCTAATAAAAAACGATTATAATACAAATATCGTTTCTTATATAAATTTATTAATTTACCTAAAACAGT
>AUXO014684052.1_pt1 | contig 12491 bp, 22 predicted proteins | sample 768731 | NCBI WGS metagenome assembly AUXO01 (sample SAMN02715735, study PRJNA202380) | gut metagenome | biome: sheep rumen | host: Ovis aries | place: New Zealand: Palmerston North | reverse complement strand
GCTATGCGCACATGGCTGAACAACCGGCTCTTCACTGAGCTGCCGCGTCAGTGGCAGTCCATGATTAAAACCGTGCAGGTTATGTCCTCCATCGGTCAGACGAAGGCTGACATCAGCACCAGCGAAGATAAGATCTTCCTGCTGTCGCAGGCTGAGGTGGGCTTCAATACCTCTGAAGTGCCGTACAAGAATGAGGTTGACGCAGATGCTGAAAACCGGACCTTTGCCTTGTTTACGTCCAACAACTCACGTATCAAGAAAACGTACAATGGTGAAGGTACAGCTACTCTCTGGTGGCTGCGGTCCCCTCTGTCCTCTTCCTCGTCCAATTTCTGCAATGTGATCATCAACGGTTACAGCAACCCCAACCACGCGTCCACCTCCTACGGCGTCGCGTTCGGCTTCTGTATATAATCTCCGCATCTTAGGATCTGGCCCCCTTTGTGGGGCCAGATCCGGGAGGTAACGCGGGGCGAAGCCAAAAAATAAATCGCCGCGTAAGCGGCGAAAATTTTTTAGAAAAAATGGCCTTTTCAGTAGAAACGGCGATTTTTTGTGCTATAATATATGGAAGCTACACAAGAGAAATGAGGTGACGGCCTTTGTCTGTAATCAGAAGCAAACGCTCTACGTCTGACATGGAATTTCTTGCGACTGCCCGCAAATTGCAGATATACACGATACAGAAATGCGTGAACTTCCCAAAGAGGTACACCTTCTACGTGTCGCAGCCTCTGGCAAATGCGGCAACCCGGATCTATGAGGACGTAAAGCGTGGTAACAGTATCTACCCGCTCAATCAGCACGAAGTCCAGATGAGGCGTGACTTTTTCCTTCATGCCAACGCTGAGCTTCAAAGCATGATCTCACAGCTTGAGGTTGCGCAAGAACTATTCGGTATTGAAATGGAAACCCTGAAATACTGGATGGATATTGTAGACACCGAAATTCGTCTTGTGAAGGCGGTCATAAAGAATGACCGTGCGCGGTATAAGGATCTTCCGCAGTAAACACTATAGGTTAAGTCCTGCAAATTGCTCGTTCGTTGTTGAGGGAGAGCTACTAACTGGTGGCTGCGGTCCCCTCTGTCCTCTTCCTCGTCCAATTTCTGCAATGTGAACAACAACGGTAACAGCAACAACAACAACGCGTCCAACTCCTACGGCGTCGCGTTCGGCTCCTCTCATGGCTGACAAAGTAGCTATCTTGTGAAATCCGTTCCGGAGTGGAGAGAAGGAGAACTTGACCTTCCTGAAAAGGTAAATATATACCCTGATGCGTTCAGCCGGACGCTGCTTGCATGGTACCGCTTGAAGGTGATGCGGTATTTCATGGCTGGTAACGCTACGCCTCTATTGTAACCTTCCGACAGAGGTACGGGGTAAGAGAGGTATTCAAGGTGACAAGCGAAGAACGAAGGGAAGCAAGGTATCAGCGCCGGGTGGCAGCTCGGCTTGAAAAGAAGCGCACCGCCTGCGCAGAATACGACGACTTCAGAACGGTATTCAGTTATGCAAATCTGTACCGCTCTTATAAGTGCTGCCGTCGCGGCGTGGCGTGGAAGGCAAGCGTCCAGAAGTATATCACCAACGCGCCCTTGAATCTCCTGCATACCTTCAAAGAGCTTGAAAACGGAAAATTCAGAAGCCCCGGCTTTTATGAATTTGATCTTTATGAGCGCGGAAAGCACCGCCACATACGCAGCACCGTTATCAATGAGCGTGTGGTACAGCGTTGCCTGTGCGACAATGCCCTTGTACCCATGCTCGGACGGACCTTTATTCACGATAACGGCGCGTCCATGAAAAACAAGGGCTATGATTTTGCGGTCCGCAGAATCACGCAGCACCTGCATGAGCATTACCGGCAGCACGGAAACGCCGGGTATGTTCTTCTGTTCGACTTCAGCAAATTCTTTGACAATGTTTCCCATGAGGTGGTAAAGGCCGACCTCCACGACAAGTTTTCTGACAAGAAAATCCTTGCCCTCACCGAACACTTCATAGACGCCTTCGGTGATAAGGGTATGGGGCTGGGCAGTCAGATCAGTCAGGTCTTGGCTCTGGCCTCTGCAAACCGACTGGACCACTACGTAAAGGAAATGCTCAGGATCAAGGGCTATGGCCGGTACATGGACGACGGCTACTTGATCCACCCGTCAAAGGAATACCTACAGAATTGCTTAGTGCATATCAAGGCGATATGCGCAGAGCTTGGTATTACCCTGAACACGAAGAAAACCCAAATCGTGAAGCTCAGTCATGGCTTTACATGGCTGAAGATCCGCTTTTTCCTCACAGACACCGGCAAGGTGGTGAAGAAAATCTATAAGCGCAGCATCACCGTTATGCGGAGGAAGCTGAAAAAGCTACACGGGAAACTTCTTGCAGGGCGAATGACCTTTGAGGACATAAGCGCCACGTGGCAGAGCTGGAAGAGCTATGCCGAAAAGTTTAACGCTTGGCACACCATCCAAAACATGGGGAAGCTCTACACAGAGCTTTTCATAAATAATTTCTTCAGGGAGGAATACTATGACGTACTTCAAAATCCTGTCTGAATCCGGCGCAGTAGTAGACGTTGAGGCAATCGCTGATCCCGCCTACGTGCGCTGGCAAGAGCGGCCCCCTATGCTTGTCAGATGCAAGGAACGGGAGGCCGAAGGCCTTATCTCAGACAAAGACAACGATACAATCTACCAGCTTGAGGGCAAGCACCTGATCGGCGTTGAGAGTGATGAACTTCTCAGCGCCGTTGTTATTTCCGAAGCAGAGTACGATGAGTACACGGCTACACACGGAGACACGGAGCTGGACCCTGACCCGGAGGATGATAACCCGGAGATCCCGGACGACGACCCCGACGCGGAAGTGCTGACCCGCGCTCAGCTCACGGAGCGCCTTCACGCGCTGGAAGATGAGCTGGCCGCCGCAAAAATCCTGCTGGGGGTGAGCGACGAATGACCCTAACTGAATATGCGCGTCAGCTTCGCCCGATGATTGAGCAGGCTGCGCAGAGCCTTGACGATGCAACCGCCCTTGAGGCGGTTGTTCTTTTTCCGGCATGGAAGCCCAACACCGCCTATACGGCGGGACAGAAGGTGCGCTATGCCGGAATTCTTTATGCCGTCTTGCAGGCCCACACCTCGCAGGACGGCTGGACACCGGACGCTGCGCCGTCGCTCTTCGCAAAAGTGCTGATCCCGGACCCCGACGTTATCCCCGAATGGGAGCAGCCGGACAGCACCAACCCGTATATGCGCGGTGATAGAGTACGCTTTGAAGGCAAGGTATATGAATCGCTGATCGACAACAACGTGTGGTCCCCGGCGGCGTACCCGGCAGGCTGGCAGGAGGTGGCTGTATGATGTGGTACCAATGGCTCACCATCTTCAGTGTTCCTGCTGTGCTGGCCGCTTTTGCAAAATTCTTCTGGGCGCAGGTTAAGGGCGTCCGGCTGGGCGTACAGGCCCTTCTTCGGGCGCAGATGATAGACGACTACAACCGCTACAGCGAAAAAGGGTATGCGCCTATCTACGCTCGTGAGAATTTTGAAAACTGCTGGAAGCAGTATCACAACCTCGGTGCAAACGGCGTTATGAACGACCTGCACAATAAATTTCTTCAACTTCCTACTGAGAAACCGAAGGAGGGAAACCGCAATGACGAATGAACAGAAGATTTGGTCCTTCCTCATGGAACGGATCAACAACCCCTACGGCGTGGCGGGCCTTATGGGCAACCTCTACGCCGAAAGCGGGCTGAGGCCGAACAACCTTCAGAACAGCTATGAAAAATCGCTGGGCATGACGGATGAGAGCTACACCGCAGCGGTGGACAACGGCAGCTATACCAACTTCGTGAGGGACAGCGCCGGTTATGGCCTCGCGCAGTGGACCTATTGGAGCCGGAAGCAGGCTCTGAAGGAATTTGCCGACTGGCTCAATCTCTCTATCGGAGATCTGACCATGCAGCTTGAATTCCTTTGGAAAGAGCTGTATGAGGGCTACAGTACGTCCGTGCTTGCCGTTCTGAAGTCCGCAAAGACCGTGAAAGAGGCGTCTGACGTGGTGCTGACGAAGTTTGAGCGCCCCGCCGATCAGAGCGATGCCGCGAAGAACAGACGGGCCGGTTACGGTCAGACGTACTATGACAAGTACGCTGCCGCTGGCTCTACCGACGAAAAGGAGGAAAACACTATGGCTTGTACCGCAAGCAAAGTCCTTGCCGTGGCCGCCGCTGAGATCGGCTACAAAGAGAAGGCAAGCAACGCTCAGCTCGACGACAAGGCCGCCAACGCCGGCAGCGCGAACTACACCAAATACGCCCGTGACTTCGATCAGAAGTACCCGAAGTGGTACAACGGCAAGAAGAACGGCTTTGCGTGGTGTGATATGTTCGTGGACTGGTGCTTCCTCACCGCCTTTGGCTATGAGAAGGCGCTTGCGCTGCTCTGTCAGCCTGAGCGCAGCACCGGCGCGGGCTGCACCTACTCCGCAGGCTTCTACAAGGCGAAGGGGCAGTTTTACACCAGCAACCCGAAGCCCGGCGATCAGATCTTCTTCGGCACGTCCCTGTCCAACTGCTCCCACACCGGCATTGTTGAGAAGGTGGACGGCTCTAAGGTGTACACCATTGAGGGTAACACCTCGGATCAGGTGGCCCGCCGGTCCTACTCTCTGAAGGACGGTAAGATCGTGGGCTATGGCCGCCCGAAGTATGACGCCGAAACCGCCCCTGCGCCTGCTCCCACTCCTGCGCCCTCCACGCAGAAAACCGTGGATGAGCTGGCAAAGGAAGTCATTGCCGGTAAATGGGGCAACGGTGATGAGCGCAAGCAGCGCCTGACTGCTGCGGGCTACGACTACGCCGCCGTCCAGAAGCGCGTCAACGAAATCCTGAAGGGCGGCGCGGCTACACAGTGGACGCCTGCTGTGGGTGACATTGTGAACTACAAAGGCACCCGTCACTACACTAACGCCTATGCTGCCACCGGCCCCATGTGCAAGGGTGGCAGGGCGAAGATCACTCAGATCTATCAGCTCGGCAAGGCGAAACACCCGTATCACCTGATTGCCGTTTCCGGCGGCGGCAGCACCGTGTACGGCTGGGTGGATGAAGGGAGCTTCACGAAGGCGTGATTGTCGCCATTCTGAAGCTCCTGTTCATTGTGTTTATCCTGTTCGCAGTGGGCTACTGGATTTACGCCCTCTGCGAATGGGACGGCACAAAACCCTGTAAGCCGGAAGATTGCGATAGCTGCCCGTTCCCTCCCTGTGAGGACAGGCCTATCAATAAAGAAACCGAAAGGAAGGAAAAGCAATGATTAACTGGAAGGTACGTATCAAAAACAAGAATTTCTGGCTGGCGATCATCCCCGCGCTGCTCCTGCTCATTCAGGTGGTGGCCTCGGTGTTCGGCTATACTCTTGACCTCGGTGATCTGGGCAACAAGCTCCTTGCCGTCGTCAACGCCGCCTTCGCTGTGCTGGCGATCCTCGGTGTGGTGACTGATCCCACCACGGAGGGCATCACCGATTCTACGCTTGCCATGACCTACGACGCCCCTAAGAAAAAATAATTATTGACCTGAAGGCCGTGTAACATTCTGCTGCTGCGGAGTGTTACACGGCCTTTTTTTGTTACATGGGGCTGTAACATTGTAACGTCAGTGTTACAGGGAATGTTACACGGTTGAAGCCTTGAAAAATCGGGCTTTTTCGGCTTTTGTAACATTGTAACATAAAATCCTAATAGACCCTTGAAATATAGACGCTATGAGGGATTTTCCGTCATAGCGTCTATGTGTACGGGAATTATAGAAAATGGCCCGCAGATGTTACAAAAGCACCTGCGGGCCTCTTTTTGTGCCTCCAAAAAATAAATTCAAATATTTGCTCCAAACCCCTTGACAAGTGCAAATGTTTGAACTATAATGAGAAGCACAGAGGACAAATATTTGAACTAACAGGAGGCACACAAAATGGCAAACGTAAAGGCGCTGAACATCAAGAATATGAAAGAAACCCTCATCAATTACAGCGGTGAACAAAAGGAAATGGACAAAATCTGGGATGGCTTCTATCAAATGGCCTGCATTGGCTTTATCAGTCAGGACACTTGGCGCAAATTCTTTGAGCAGTGCAAAGGCTGGTACGTAACCGAAGATCAGAGCGAAGTCCGGGACAGCGAACACGACGACAAAGTTATCTGGAAGTACACTTCTGAGGCAGAATACAGAGCATAAAGCGCAGAGTGACGGGGCTTTGCCCCGGTAATGCGGCAGACCGGTCACAAGCCCGGTCCCATGATAGGAGGTAGCATTTATGAGTAAGGCAACGCAGATCGGGTGGTACACCCTCAAGGAAGATAAGGTATTCCGCAACACATTTGAGTGTGCGGCGTGGTATGAGGACGTTCTTGTGAAAGCAGGAAGGTACCCCGTCATTGTTTACGACTTCCGTATTCTGAAGCACGACAACCCGAAGTACAACAACCGCGTTGAGGGCCACATCGGCGGCACCTACACCCACATGGACGGGACCATCGTTTCTGACGAATTCGGCGCTCGGTACTTCGGTATGCCGATTGGTGACTATGACAACGGCAAGAACGCGGGCAAGCCTTCCAGCCATAGTATGATGGCCTATATGTATGAGGTAGCGGATTCTGTACTGAATGATCCTGATAGCCCGTGGGAGTTGTTCCCTGAGTTTGAAGCGCGAGAGATTCACGGTGAGTGGAACGGTGAGCCGTACACCACGCACAGCATCTATAAGCGCTAAGCCGAAACGCCCGGAAGGGCGTCACCGGGAGCCGACCTACCCGGTCTGACGATGGCAGGTCAAAGGAGGTGCAAAGTGCAAGAGATTCGGTTTTCAAGGGCTGCGCCGTGGCATTGCCCGTCCTATAAGAGCTACTACATTCAGGACAGGTCCAGCGGGCGGGACGTACACGGGAATGAAACCTATGAATACGCTCTTTTCCTCAAGCAGCCTTTTCAAGTGGTCCGGCGTTTTCGCACACGGAAGCAAGCCTATGAGTACGTGAGCCGTCTGACGGGATACAGCCGCTGGGATATTAAAATGGGCAGCAATGGCATTGTTGTGAATGACCGGGAATACTTGGGCGTTGTTTATGGAAACACCATGTACCGGATAACACGAAGGACGCGGGAAGTAGCTACACGGCCCGTGGATGATAAGCAACTCACGCGCTGGCACATGAAGTACGTGGACTGCCTATCTGAAGCAAAAGAGATTATTCAAAACAGGGAGGATTTACCATGAAAAAGAGCGTCGAAGAGGCGAAGGCACAGGCCCAGAAGCTGAGCGCTGAACACCCCCACAACACCGTCCGGGTGCTGGACAAGCCCCGGAAACACGCCGTCGTGTGCGCCTCTGAGTGGGTGTACCGTGAGCGTATCCTTGACGGCTGGCACGTCGTCACGACCTACAGAGCCGGGAAGGAGGTGTGAGCTGTGTTCTACTATCCAGACTATGAGGACCTTATTCTTGCACGGCAAGAGGAAACTGAGATATTTGAGGACGATCCTGATAGCCCCTATTTCAGTTACCACACACCTGAAAAGGTGGTCTGTGATGAATGTTCTGACAGGGGCCATTGCCCAGAGTATCAACCCGGCGCACCATGCGCCGCAGACAGATAAGGAGGTGTGAGGCATGGAAGATATGGTAGCTGAAGCCGCCGTCATGGCAATTTATATCTGTCCGTTTCTACTGCTCTTGCTCTTGTGCGGCTATCTTGCGGACCACGTGCTGCCGCGCTGCCCGCGCCTTCTCAAATTCTTAGAGCGTATCCTTCAGGTGGATCTTGGAGGCGGCGAAGAATGGGATCAATAGTGTTCTTCGTGGAACGCAATCACCGTGGCGCATGGGTGGTTTACGGAGCCGCAGGCGTCAAGCAGTATTACGGCTATACGAAGAAGCAGGCCGTGCAGCTCTACAAAGAGAGCTGCAATATCATTACGAACAGGAGGAAATGACAATGCTGTATGCACATAAGTTTTTCAAGACTGAGAAGGCTGCTCAGGACTTCCAGAAGAAGCACGTCGGCGCTCTGTACGCCGACGTACCCGGCAGCCGGACCCGTGAGGACTACCGCGTGGAAGCCTGCATGGCTGAGCTGTCTGAGGCTGAACGCACGGCCCGCCCGTACTGTGTGGCGTGGAACGTCGTTGACGAAGGCCCCATTCAGCCGGACACGCTGCCGGAGGTGTGACCTTGAGCAGAAAGATTATAAGCCGGGGAGGTGAGGATCAGCAGGCCTTTGTTAAAACCTTCCGGCGGCTCACAGACCGTCACCCTGCGTGGGAGGTGTGGAGTGACTTCATCGTTATGTTTGCAATCGCTCTATCAAATTCGGTTGACAAGGCGCACTATGAAACGCGGGAAAAGCAATACCTGAAAATCATCGGCAAGTACAACAAAGCTGAGCAGGCGGTTTTCCCTGAGCTGTTGGCAGACGTTGTGGTGGCCTTTGAGAACAACCCGGAGCAGGATTTTCTGGGCAGCGTCTATATGGAGCTTGAGCTTGGCAATCACTGGATCGGACAGTTTTTCACTCCGTATGACGTGTGCGTGTGCATGGCGAAGATCACCGTGGAAGATACGGTGGAGCGCGTCAAGCGGGACGGCATCATTACCTTGAATGATTGCGCTTGCGGTGCGGGAGCTACACTAATCGCCGGTATCCATGAGATCCGGCGGCAGCTCAGTGAGGCCGGGTACAACTGGCAGAATCACGTCCTTGTGGCCGCGCAGGATATTGACTTCACCACCGGCATGATGTGCTATATCCAGCTCTCCCTTTTGGGCTGCGCTGCCTATATCAAGATCGGGAACACCATCACGGACCCCATGTGTGAGGGCGACAACAAAGAAAACTATTGGTACACGCCCATGTACTTTTCCGACGTGTGGCAGTATCGGCGTTTATTCCGCAGCTTAGATTTACTCTTCAGGAGAAATGAAAAATGAAAAACAGGTTTTATAGAAAAGGTGAGCTGAAAGACAAAAAGGTTATTGCAACTCTGGAACGTGCGGCCCGTCAATATGAAAACGGTGAAATCGCTGAGGTCAGGGATGTTCTGTTTGAGATCATTGAGGCCATAGACGCTTTTGAAGCAGAAATGGAGGTGTGACCGTGAGCCAGATGTACTGCAACCCTGACGTTTGCCCTAACTGTCAGTATATCGGAGAAGGCGACAGTCTTTGTGATGAAACAATGGAGATCGTGCTTTCAGATTGGGAGCCTACTGAAGCGTATATGCGTGATTGCCCCTTCTCAGCAAATTACCGGCAAGTTAAAAAACCGCATAAAAAGAGGCGTCGGAAGAAAGCTACACGCCGCTGAGCAAGTTACCGGCAAATAGAAATACCGTGGAGGCATCAACGCTTCCACGGTATTTCTATTGTCAGGCAGAACACGTTTTGAAACCAAAAGAGTTCGTACCTGTGTGTTATGGTGGAGCATGAGGCGTAGCGTCCGAACACTTCACCCGCCTCAGCAGCTTGCAGCATCTTCAGCGTGACAACGCTTTTGTTCCCGCTGAAATTGAACGTCAGCTTCACGCAGTCGTCGAACACAAAGACGGAATTCACGAAGGTCTGAATCAGCCGCTTCTGTACCTCTCTGTCGCTGTGGTCCGCGTTGCGCAGATCATACAGGTAGAAGGCTATGTGTTCCCGTTGCAGGTGGAAGCCCCTTGCAAGCTCACGGTCAGCTATGGAGGCCTTCAGCTCTGCCTTTTGCGTCGTCAGTTCATCCATGCGGGACTTTGTTTCTTCCGTCAGAATACCGGCCTCTATGGCCCGGATCAGATTTTTGATTGCAAGGTCCGTCTGCTCAAGCTGCCGTGTGAGGTTGCGCAGCTCTTCCTGACTGTTATCCTGTGCAAGATAATACTGCCACGTGTTTTCTATGATGAAGTCCAGCAGCTCCGTGTCGGCCAGCAGGTCACACGTCGCCTTGATTACAAGATCCTCAACGTCGGCCTGTCGGACGGCCTTTTTGTCGCAGGTCTTGAAGCGCTTTTTGTGGGAACAGATGTAGTAGTTATGCCGTGCGCCGGTTTTGCTTGTGCCGCTCTCCCCGAACATGGGAGCGCCGCACTTCCCGCAGAAGGCCTTGTCTGCAAGCAGGTAGTCCGCTCTTGCCCACGTTTTGGCAGGGGCGCGTTTATTGACCTTCAGCATTTCCTGCACCTTGTAGAAAAGCTCATCGTCAATCAGGCGCGGGACGCCGCCTTCAATGTGTTTCCCGTGATTGTTGTAGATCCCGATATACTTTTCATTCTTCAGGATCGTGTGAAGGCTGTTGTGGGTGAATTTGCCGCCGCGCAGCGTCCGAAGGCCCAGCTCATTGAGCTTTGCCACAATCTCCGTGACGGTGGCCCCGTCGGCGTACATTTTGAAGATCAGCCGGACGGTGGGCGCGGTATCTTCGTCAATCTCAAATTTCTTGTCAGGCCCCGTCTTGTAGCCCAGCGGGCGGTTGCCGCCGGTGACTTGGCACTTTTCCGCGCTCTCTGCAATACCACGCCGGATATTCTGTGAGAGCTGCAAGCTGTAGTATTCAGCGAAGCCCTCAAGCACACTTTCCAGAATGACGCCTTCAGGCGTATTGGGTATCGTTTCTGCAACGTACTCCACCCGGACGCCGTTCTTCCGGCATTTCATCTTGTTTATGGCTATCTCTTCACGGTTGCGCCCGAAGCGGTCAACCTTCCAGAGAATAATCACGTTGAATTGCTTTTTCGCCGTGTCCTTCAGCATACGCTGAAATTCCTCACGGTTATCTGTCCGGCCTGACTTCGCCCGGTCCACGTATTCATGCACGATGGTATAGCCGTGGGCGGCTGCGTACTTCTGAGCTTCGGCAAGCTGCCCCTCAATGGACTGCTCACCCTGACTGTGGCTTGAGTACCGGGCATAGACGGCGGCCAGATCGCCTTCCTTGCCCTTCTGAGGCACGTTCCACTTAATATCTACTGACATACCCCTGTCACCCGTTCACCCCTTCTGCGCCCAGAGAATAGGCCTTGTCGGTCCATTCATAAATGCTGGTCTGCTTTTCTGCTGCGAGGCCGTAGAGCTTCAGGCGGTCCATGATTTGGGACGCGGTGGAGAAGCTACACACGCAGGACCTTTGCACTTCCGCTGCGCTCAGCTTTGTCATACCGGCAAGCGTCTGAGCGTATTGATCTACATACGCGCCCAGATCCAGCGGCAGATACGGCTTCAGCGCGGCAGCGCTGACAGTGTGCGCCGGAGCGGGTGCAGCTTCCACCTTTTGCGCGGCTCTGATTGGGGCCGCGCTTTTTTGCTTTACGGGCTTGTTCTTTTTCACTCTCATACCTGTTACTCCCGGAAGTAGTACGACGCCGTTTTCTGCGGCCAGCTTTTCAGCGGCTGCGGTGAAGGTGTTATTCGTCACGACCATAGCGGCGTTGCACCCATAGTGGGCCTTCGCTGCGGTGACTTCTTGGACGGCGGCTACACCGACGGGCGAGGAATAATACTTGCACTGGACGGCGTATTTCTTCGTACCCTTCTTTGCTATTACGTCGGCCCCGTAGTCCCCGGAGGCCTGCGTGACCGTGACGCCGTAGTAGCCGTGCCGCCGGAGGTATTCAGCTACCCGGTATTCATAGTCATGCCCGTCAACGGGCGGTTTATTTGAGCGGGCCAGCGTGAAGGGCAGCTTCACCAGTTCCCACAGAAACGTGAACAGCCCTGCGAGAATTGCCCATGCAAGCCGGAGCACCAGCACGAAGGGCAGCGCTATCAATTTGAGTGCCTTCTTCACGGCCTCACCTCCTAAACCGAATACAGATTGCCGTACTTATACAGGCTCACGGCCTTGCGCATCAGATCTTCTGTGACATTGAAAAATTCCGCAAGCTCCCACAGCTCAGTGTATCCCTTCTTTACGGCGCGTTCAAGCTCATCCTCTGTGATGAGCTTTTTTATTGCCCACCGGTCAGCGCGGTTTTCGTGGCGCTGCCGACTGTCACAGGGAGAATAGACGTTGTAGAAAGATCCTGTCATGCAATGGCCCAGCTCATGGGCAAGTTTGGTCTTTTCGTCTGCGCTGGAAGTTATCTTGTGCGGATCAATAGCAACATAACACTGCCCGTCTGTATCCATCGTTGACAGAGCTTCCCTTTTGTTGAGGGAGAACGCAGCGACGGTGACGCCTTCCTGATCGGCATAGTTATACAGCTCATTGATTGTTGTCATTGATCCTTCTTTCTCTCCTTTATGAAGGCCGCGAAGCGTCTAACGTCCTCTACGTCCTTTTCGTCAATATCCTCTGTGTTGCCCCACAGGGCAAATATTAGCTCTGCGTCCTTTGCGGAGAAACGGCCCAGCTTCCCGCTGCGGCGGGCGGCCTCCCGCTGCGCGTCGCGTTCTGCGGCAAGCATCATAGCGCGGGCCTTCTTCATATCGCCGTTGGCGGCCTCAACGTA
>AUXO014370670.1_pt1 | contig 12491 bp, 10 predicted proteins | sample 768731 | NCBI WGS metagenome assembly AUXO01 (sample SAMN02715735, study PRJNA202380) | gut metagenome | biome: sheep rumen | host: Ovis aries | place: New Zealand: Palmerston North | reverse complement strand
ACTTAACAGTAATTGAAGTTGATGGAGTTTTACAAAAACAAAAACAGACCTTATTATTAAAAGGGGATATCACAACAGATAACCTCACAGAAACTGTAAACAAAATCAATGATTTGAGTGAAGTCAATGTTATTGGTGTAAACCTTATTATGGGACCTCACTTAGATGAATCTGTATGTAAAATGATTATCGAGACAAGAAGTAACAAAGGTAATGAAGCAATACGGCAAATAAATGAAATTTCTAAGGAAAATAATTTACTCTTAATTAAAGAAATATAGGGAGGCCTCTCAATGAGCATAAAGACTATGAAGTTATGCATTCTTGGTTTTGGAGCTGTAGGAACCGGGGTTGCAAAAGTAGTATCCATGAAGCACGATGAATTAATTGAAAAGTATGGTTTAGATTTAGTGATAACTGCAATATCTGATAGGTCAGGTGCAGCAATTAATAATGATGGTTTGGATCCTGAATTAGCATTAGAAACTAAAGAAAAAACTGGAAAAATAGCAGAATACCCTGAATTTGGTGTAGAAGGAATTGATGGTATAGGTGTACTTAATCAGGTAGATTATGACTGTTTGGTAGAAGTTACTCCAACAAATGTTGATGATGGAGAACCAACACAGTCTCACATGTTAAAAGCATTTGAAGATAAAAAACATGTTGTAACATCTAACAAAGGACCTTTAGCACTCAACTTTAAAACTTTAGTTAAAGCAGCTGAAGATAATGGTGTATTATTCCGGTATGAAGCATCTGTTGGTGGTGCAATGCCTGTAATTAATACTGGAAGTGAATCTTTAGCAGGTAATACAATTAGTTCAGTTCAAGGTATATTAAATGGAACAACTAATTATATTTTATCTCGTATGGCTAATGAAGGTTCTGAATATGAATCAACACTTAAAGAAGCTCAAGAATTAGGAATTGCTGAAACTAATCCTTATCAAGATGTAGAAGGTTTAGACGCAGCATGTAAAATAGTTATTATAGCAAACTCTTTAATGGGTTGGGATGTAACTTTAGCTGATGTTGATAGAACAGGAATTTCAAATGTATCTTCTAGTGAAGTTAAAGCAGCAGTTGATGATGGCTACATAATTAAATTAATAGCTGAAGCAGCTGATGGAAAACTTACAGTTGCTCCGATGATGGTTAAACAAAGTTCACCTTTAGCAGTTAACGGTACTTTAAATGTCACAACATTCAAAACAGATTTAGCTGATGAAGTAACTGTAATTGGTTTTGGAGCAGGTTCAATAGAAACTGCTTCTGCAATATTGGGTGATTTAGTATATGTTGGAAAACATGGTGGAGAATAAGCTTTAATATTCTCACTTTTTTTTCATTCTTTTTTTTAAATTAAATAAGTCTATTTTTAAGTAAACCTAAATTTCATATATAAGTTATACAAATATTATATTATATAAAATATTGGCAAAATTATTTTTTCTTTATACTGGAAATTATCCTATCTAATTTAAGTAGATAACTTGTTATTCTGAATTATTTATTATTTTAATATTTAGAATTAAATTTTCATAAGAACAATAATTTTATGCTGAAAAATCAAAACAAAAAATAAATAACAGTGATTTTAATGAAATATGTTATAGTAATACCAGATGGAATGGCCGATGAGCCAATCGATGAACTCGACGGACAAACACCAGTGATGAAAGCAAATACTCCTAACATGGATTTTATTGCTAAAAATGGATACACAGGATTTGCTAAAAATGTACCCGATGGAATGACACCAGGATCTGATGTTGCTAACACTTCAATTATGGGTTTTGATCCTTCAATGTTAAAAGGAAGAGGACCACTAGAAGCTCCTAGTGTAGGTGTGGACTTAGGAGAAAATGATGTTGCATTCCGTTGTAATTTTGTCACAGTTGAAGATGATAAAATGGCAGAATTTTCTGCAGATCATATTACAACAGAAGAAGCTACTGAATTAATTAAAACTTTAAATGAACACTTTGGTGAATATGGAACATTTTATCCAGGTGTAAGTTATAGAAATTTATTCGTAGTTTCTGATTTAGCAATGGATGAACTAATTTCAACACCACCTCATGATATAATGGAACAGAATATTTATGAACATAATATAAAACCTGATAATGAAAAATCACAATTAATTAATAAGATAATGGAAGATTCTCGTGAAATCCTCAAAGATCATCCTGTAAATCAAAAACGTATTGAAGAAGGTAAAATGCCTGCTAATATGATTTGGTTATGGGGTCAAGGTGCAAAACCAGTAATAGGTAATTTCCCTGAAAAATATGGTTTAAGTGGAGCTACTATTACTGGTGTTGACTTATTAAAAGGTATAAGTAGGTATATAGGTTTAGACCCAATTGATGTTCCTGGAGCTACTGCTTTCTTTGATACTGATTACCAACAAAAAGTGGATTATGCTTTAGAAGCATTAAAAACTCATGATGTTCAATTTATTCATGTAGAAGCACCGGATGAAGCAGGTCATGAGGGTAATATAGCTGAAAAAATTAGGGCTATTGAAAATATTGACAGTATTATCTTAGGTAAATTATTGGAAGAATTACCAAAAATGGATGATTTTACAATTGCTGTACTTCCGGATCATCCTACACCAATCAATATTCAAACTCATACTATGACTCCAGTACCATTTGCTGTATACAGTACCAGTATTAAAAATCCTGATGCAACTGAAGTATACTCTGAAGATATGTCTAAAGGAAAATATGCTGATGTTATAGTGGGAAGTACTTTAATAAGTGAAATGATTAAAATTAGTAAAGAATAATTTCACTTCTATTTTTTTATTATTTTCCGTAATTTCTAAATATAATTAGAAATATATAATATTTTAATAGTAATTTTTACTAAAAAATAATAACTTATTTATTGAACATTGAATATATATGATATTGCATATTATTATTTTGTTCAAAATATTATTATAAATAAGTGATAAAAATATAACATTTTAGGGAAGAGTTGATATTTTGTCAAAATATATAGTAGTAACAGGTGGTGTTGTAAGTTCAATTGGAAAAGGAATAACTTCAGCATCCATCGGAAGAATATTAAGATCTTATGGAGTTAATGTAACAGCTATAAAAATAGATCCTTATTTAAACTGGGATTCCGGAACATTAAATCCATATCAACATGGAGAAGTATTTGTTACAGATGATGGAATGGAAACTGACCTTGATTTAGGTCATTATGAAAGATTTTTAGATGTTACATTATCTGGAAAAGCAAATATCACAACAGGAAAAGTATACTCCTCAGTAATTGAAAAAGAAAGAAAAGGAGAATACTTAGGTTCATGTGTTCAAATAATTCCACACATAACAGATGAAATCAAGTTAATGATAAAAAATGTAGCAGAAAAATCAAAAGCAGAAGTTGTAATGGTTGAAGTTGGAGGAACAGTTGGTGATATAGAAAGTCAACCGTTCATAGAAGCTTTAAGACAATTAAGACATGAAGTTGAACCTGATGATTGCATGTTTGTTCATGTAACTTATGTACCCTATCTAAAAGCAGCTAAAGAATTTAAAACAAAACCAACTCAACACAGTACAAAAGAGTTAAGAGGTTTAGGTATAAATCCTGATATGATTGTTTGCAGATCAGAATTATTACTTGATAAAAAACTCAAAGAAAAAATAGCACATTTCTGTGATGTACCATATGAGGCAGTAATAAATACACCTGATGCACATTCAATATATGAAGTACCATTAACTATGTATTCAGAAAATGTTGGAGATTACATTTTAAAAAGATTAAACATTTCCACATCTAAAAAAGCAGATTTATATGAATGGAGTCAAATAGTTGAAGATTTAAAAATTGATACTCCAAATATAAAAATTGCAGTAGTCGGAAAATATATTGAATTAGAAGATGCTTATATTAGTATTAGAGAAGCATTAAAACATGCTGGAGCTGCTAATAAAGTAAATGTGGATATTGATTGGATTAAAGCAGATGAAAACTTTAATAATGACGTACTTGATAAATATGATGGTTTATTAATCCCTGGTGGATTTGGTGAAAGAGGTATTACAGGTAAAATAGAAACTGTAAAATACGCAATTAAAAATAATAAACCTATATTTGGTATATGTTTAGGTTTACATGCAATGGCTATAGCTGTAGCACAGCTTAACGGTGAACCTGAGGCAAACAGTACGGAATTTGATGTAAATTCACCTTGTCCTGTTATTGACATGATGGAAGAACAAAAGAAAATCAAGAATATGGGTGGTACCATGAGGCTTGGAGCTTATCCATGTAAAGTAAAAGAAGGTACTATTGCATATGAAGCTTATAAGGAAACAGAAATTTCTGAAAGACACAGGCACAGGTATGAAGTCAATAATAAATATAGGGATTTATTAATAGATTCTGGTGTTGTTATTTCAGGTTCTTCTCCTGATGATTTCCTTGTAGAAATGATTGAACTTAAAGATCATCCATGGTTCTTAGGATGTCAATTCCATCCAGAATTTAAATCAAGACCTAATAAAGCTCATCCAATATTCAAATCATTTATTAAAGCAGCTAAAGAATTTAAATTAAATAATTAACTTTCCTCTTCCCTTTTTTTATGACATTATGAATTTATATTATATACAATTACTAGGATTATTCATTTTAATAACAAGTTGTCTTATATCAACTTATACAGATATAAAATACAAAATTATACCAAATAGATTAACTATTCCCCTAGCAATAACGGGTTTAATATTAGTTTCAAGTTATTATTATTTTATACATGATTTTAATTTATTTTATTATGTTTCTATAATCATAATTTACATTATATCATATATTTTTTGGATTTTAGGTGTATGGGGTGGTGGTGATGTTAAATTATTCACAGCTATTTCAACATTACTGGTTCCCGAATTTTTAAGTATTATACCAAATTATTATATTGGGAATATTTGTTTACCGATTTTTTCATTAAATTCTATTCCCACATTATATTTAATGATTAATAGTGTATTGTCAGTAGTACCTATTATACTAATTATTGTTACATATATAATTCTTAGAAAAAAGTCTTATTTAATTAAATATTTTAAAAAAACTATTGATTTAAACAAGGGCTTAATTGTTATAAATTCAGTTATGGTTACAGTATCATTTATGAAAATATTTGATATACATGACTTTATCATAAATTTAATATTTTTAATGTTTATAACATACTTACACAGAAAAATCATTAATAGAAATTATTTGCTGGTAACAATTTCCATAAGCATACTAATTTACCAAATATTAACAGGTAACAGTTTATTATATATTAAAACTTTCATAATCATTAATTTGATGATAATAATTAAAAATATAATATCAAAGAATCTAATAAAAGAAGCATTAACAGATAAATATGCCCTAAATCAATTAAAGGAAGGAATGATTTTATCTTATCCTTTATGTAAAAATGAAAATGAATATTATTTCGATAAATCAACAATTAAAGATAAAATTATGAGAAACATCAATCAAACCAATAATTATGAAATAATAATATCTAAAAGAGCAAGTGGATTAACATTGGATGATATTAAGTTATTAAATAAATTAAATAATCAAAAAATGATAGAAGATAGTATTTATATTAAAAAAGAGCTATCCTTTGCACCATTTATTTTTATGGGTTTAATAATAACTATTTTAATAGGTAATCCTTATAAATTTATAATTTTAATTATGGGGATGATTTAATGGATAATCATGGACAGATAACACTGGAATATCTATTAATCTTTTTCATTTCTATAATTATTTTATCAACTATAAGTTTACCATTAATAACTGATGCAATAGATAATTCTCAAGATATTGCAACAGCTGTAGAAGTAAAAAGTACTTTATCTTCAATTTCAAATAATATTAATTATGTTTATTATACCGGTTACGGAACTAAAAGAGTAATAGCAGTTCATATACCTAAGGATATGCAATTAAATTATAGGTATAAAAATAATAATCATTTTATTTATACTTCAATAAAACTTTCTGATAATACAAGTAAGCTAATTGAAATACAAATGCCATGTAAAATAAGTTTTAATAATAAAGCAAACTATCAGTTTGTTTCATTAAAAAATAAGTGGTATTATAATACGGAGATTAAATGGATTACTTCAAGTACAGGAGAAAAAAGTATTAATATTTATTTTAAATAAATATCAAGGAAGAGTTATTCTTCCTTCAATTTATTACTTTCATCTTCATTATCAGATAAATCTTTTAATTCCTTGTACATTAACTTTTTATCTTCATCCTTGTAATTTTGATGATAAACAATTTCTTCTAATTCTTCTTGACGTTTTATTAATACATTTAATATGTCTGTAATTGGATCAGGAATTTGTCCATGTTCTAAATCGTGCATAGGAGATTCTTTTTCTTTTTTCAAAGATTCTACTGTTTTTCCAGGAATACCTACAATTGTTGAGTTTGGTGGAGCAGATTTGGTTACTACAGAACCTGCACCTACTTTACAATTGTCTCCAATCTCAATATTTCCTAAAACTATGGCATTAGTTCCAACTACTACATTATTACCTATTGTTGGGTGTCTTTTTCCTTTATCTAAACTTGTTCCACCAAGCACTACTCCTTTATATAAAAGCACATCATCACCAACAATAGTGGTTTCACCAATAACTATTCCCATACCGTGATCAATAAAGAAACGTCTACCTATTTGTGCACCAGGATGTATCTCGATACCTGTGAGGAATCTGTTAATGTGAGAAATAAATCTACCGGTTAAAAAATGTTTTTTAATCCAGAACCAGTGTGCAATTCTATGTAACCAAATTGCATGTAATCCAGGATAACATAAAATAGCCTCTACAACACTTTTAGTAGCAGGATCATTTGCAAAGGCGGCATCTATATCTTCTTTTATTCTTTCAAACATTTTTTATTCCTCTTTAATTATAGTTAGATATTTGTTTTTCATCATTTAAACAGTTATATATTATTTTTATAACTAGTGTTATAAATAGGATATAGTATATTTTCATTGATTTTTTTTAAATTTTTAATAATTTTTTGGGGAAATTTATAAAATGATTATTCAATGTTTAATATTTTTCTTTAATTCATCGTATAACTAAACAAAAGAATATTTTAACAGTTTTATTTTAAATTTCTACAAAGCCGTAATTTTATTAAAAAATAAATGATAAATATAATTATATATTTTATTATATTATGGAAGTATTTAAATGGCAATTGAAAATATAGAAATATTAAAAAAACCTATAGCAAATGATATTACAGAAACTATTGGAAACACACCTTTAGTAAGATTAAATAAATTAAATAATTCTGAAGCAGAAGTATTAGCAAAAGTAGAATCATTTAATCCTGCAAATAGTGTAAAAGATAGAGTAGCTGTTGAAATGATTGAAGCTGCTGAAAAAGAAGGAAAAATAGATAAGGACACAGTACTCATTGAACCTACAAGTGGAAACACTGGTGTAGGTTTAGCTTTTGCTGCAGCAGCAAAAGGATATAAATTAAAAATTTTATTACCTGAAAATTTCTCCGAAGAAAGAAAAAAATTAATCAGAATATTTGGTGCAGAATTAGTTTTAACACCTGCTTCAGAAGGAGTACCTGGTGCAATTAAAGAAGCTGAAAGAATTCATGAAGAAATTGAAAACTCCATGATCTTACAACAATTTGAAAACCCATCAAATCCTAAAGCTCACGAACTCACAACAGCCAAAGAAATTCTTAAAGACACTGATGGTAATGTGGATATTTATGTTGCATCTGTTGGAACTGGTGGAACATTAACTGGTGTTGCAAGAGTATTAAAAGAACACAATCCTGATGTACAAATTGTAGCTGTTGAAGCAGCAGGCAGTGCTGTATTAAGTGGTAAAGAAGCAGGACCTCATAAAATTCAGGGTATCAGTGGTGGATTTGTTGCAGGCAACACTGACGTAGATTTAATTGATGAAGTCTTCCCAGTAGAAGATGATGATGCTGGTAAAACAACAATTGATTTAGCTCAAAAAGAAGGAATACTTGCAGGAATTTCCTCTGGTGCAGCAGCATATGCAGCTATTGAAATAGCTAAAAGAGAAGAAAACAAAGGTAAAAGAATAGTTGTAATCTTACCGGATACTGGTGAAAGATATTTAAGTGTAGACTGGTTAGCTGATATGTATAACCATTAAACCAATTTAAAAACTAAAAAAAAATAGTATAATAAGCCAAATAGAATATATTATTCTATTTGATTTTCTCTTTTTTTATAAACTTTTTATAATTATATTTTATTTCTAAGCTTATTAATCATATCAAATATAATTTCTCTGTCTTCCTTATTGATGGCTCTAGTAATGAATAATGCAATTACATATATTATAATTGCAATAGGTAAACTTACTATGAATGACTGGTTTAATAATATTAAACAGATTCCCATTATGGAACTTGCTATAATTATTTGTATTACTGGAAGAACTGCTTTTTTCAGTGGTAATTTATATTCAGTATGGGATATGACAGTCATCATCATAAAGAATATCATAAATTCCGTGAATACTGTGGATATACTTGCTCCAATGTAAGAGTATAATGAAATCATGATATAATTAAGTATCACACTAAATAATGCACCAATAGCAGCTATTTTTGTTACATCGAATTGTTTATTGATACTTCCAAGTAATGTTGAACACATACCACTAAGTAACATGAATACTCCAGCCCATATAAGTATACTTAATGTAATAGCACCTTCCACGTATTCTGCACCATAAATAATGTTGATTATTTCGGAATTAAATATAACACATCCTATTGCCATTGGTAAACCAAGCATAAGCATAAATTTTAATAATTTATGGAATAGATGCGCTAATTTTTCTTTATCTACCGTAAATAGTTCACTCATTACTGGGAAAACGGCATTTGAGAAAAATGTGAATATTGCTGCAATCACAAGTAGTAGTTTTTGTGATGAACTAAATAATCCTACTGCTACACTTCCGGATAAGAATGTAAGTATAATTAAAGCTATCCAGAAATAAATTGATGTAAATACAGCTGTTATACCAAATGGAATTCCTTTAATGAACAATTTTTTAATAAATTTTGGCTTTCTGCAGAATTTAAAGCGTGGATAATGTCTTACTGTAATGAATAAACTATATATGAGTGATAAAAACATTGCAATAGGATAACCTGCAGCTACCATTGTAACATTACAGTTATCAAATATCATAACTAATATGATTAATAGGACAGATATGCTGTATATTGCATTTCCAATAGTTTGATATTGCATGTTTTCATTACTTTGGAATAATGAATAGAAGAATAAAACAAAAGAATTGAATATCATGTATATTCCAAATAGAATCATTACATTTATACCTTCTTGAGTAAAATTACTACTCATTATGAATAATACATATATAATAAACGTAATTACAGTAAAAAGTACTCTAAATACCAGTGTTGTTCCAAAATAGAAATCAGTTAATTCATTATCTCTAGATACTTCACGAATTGCATAAGTAGCTAATCCTAAATCACAGAATATACCAAAAACACCAACTAATGATGTGGCTGATGATATTAATCCGAAATTATATGTTCCAAGATATCTTGCTGTGAATAAGGTTAATATAAAACTCATTATATTGTTTATTATACTGGCTATTAATAATAAACTGGAATTTTTTACTACTCTTGTTGCTACGCTCATATTATCCTTTTTCAATAATTTTTTGGAAATAACTTATAGTTAAAAATAATGATATTATTTATGTATCATGTACTATTTAACATTTAAATTACATACATTAACATGAAAGATAATTTAAAGGAAATGAAATATGTTAAACATCACAACATTTTTAGATGCAAATGCTTGTCGTTTGGATAAACCCGTTTATTATAATGTGGATTGCGATGAACGTTACAGTTCACGAGATATCTTAGGAATTATATCAGAATTAGGTCGAATTTTAATTAATGAAGGTATAGAAAAAGGAGATAGAGTTTTAATCTATTTAAACAATTCTCCAGAATACTTATTTTCATTACTGGCACTATGGCGTATTGGTGCAGTAGCTATTCCTACAAATAGAATTTACACTATCCCAGAGTTACAATACTTTATTGATGATTCTGGTGCAAAATTAATTATTACTGACAGGGAATTTGATGAATTGGACATATCTACATATATCATGCATAATCTTGATGAATATAAGTCTGCACCAATTTTAGAAGCATGTAACACTAATTGGGATGATTTATGTCAATTACAATATACCAGTGGGACTACAGGCAGACCAAAAGGGGCAATGTTAACTCATGGAAATTGGTTTAGTGCAATACAAAATGAAGTTGATGTATTACAATTAGATGATACCAGTGTAATGTTTTGTATTTATCCAATGGCTCATGTAGGTATTTCATGGCTTATATGTGCATTAAGAAGAGGAGCTCTAGGAATAACTAAAAATCAGTATACATTTGATGAATATCTAGATATAATATTTAAAAATCAGGTAACTCATGCAACAGGTATGCCTCCTGTAATTCATTCAATAGTATCAAATCCTGATAAAGTAGGCAATAAATTATACTCTGTTAAAAGTATCATATCTGGTGGAGGACCATTACATAAAGAAATATGGAAAAAATTCTATAAAAAACATGGAATACCTATTCTAAATGCTTATGGATCTTCTGAAACTATAGTAATAGGTACAGGTACAGTTATTAGGCCTGAAGATTATGCTTTTGCAGATAGATTTGAAAGTGTTGGACATCCTGTATGTTTTACCGAAGTAAAAATTGTAGATACGGAAAATCCTAATATTCAGTTAGATGCCAATGAAGATGGTGAAATTGCTCTTCGTGGACCATCAATAGCAGTTGGTTATTGGAATAGAAAAGAACAATCAGAGGAAGTTTTTTTAGATGATGGATGGTTCTTAACAGGTGATGTAGGTTACTTGGATGATGATAACAGATTATTCATAACTGATCGTAAAAAAGACATGATTATAATGTCTGGTTGGAAAATATATCCAACAGAAGTAGAAGAAGTTCTAATAAAGTATGATAAAGTAAGTGAAATTGCAGTATTTAGTCTACCACATGAACATCGTGGTGAAATTCCAGTAGCAGCAGTAATATGGGAAGATGAACCTGATGATGATGGATTAATAGATTTTGCTCATGAACATTTAGCCAGATATAAAATACCTAGAAAAATATTTTCCGTTGATACGTTACCAAGAGTAAACAATTGGAAATTACTAAGAAACGATTTAAAAGAAAAATTTTTATGATATAATAATATTTGAACTAGAATGAGTATTTAAAAATTATTTATATTATTTATTATAAATTTATAATTAGATTATAATTAACGATAATAATAATTTATTAAAATTTTTTAGAGAGTAGAACAATGCATGGAAAATTAATTAGTGAAAATATAGAAGAATATCTTGAAACGATATATAAAAAAAGTCTAACTGACACCATGGCTAAAACTACTGAGATTTCTAAAGATTTGGGTATAGCTCCTGGTAGTGTTACTCAAATGCTTAAAAAATTAGAAGAAGAAGGTTTTGTAACATATTATCAATATAAAGGAGTTAAATTAACTGATAAAGGTTTTTCTATTGGTCGTAAAATAGTTCGCAAGCACCGTATCTTAGAAACATTTTTATACGAAACTTTAGGAATAAACATAGAAGATTTACATGAACAAGCATGTGCTATGGAACATTCTTTATCTGATGAAGCTGAAAGAAAACTTTGTCAATTACTAGATTTCCCCGATCAGTGTCCTGATGATCATAATATTATTCCAATATGTAATCTTGATATAGCTACCTGTTATGAATGTACGCAAGTACCAAATATTGAGGATATACCAATTAGATTGGAAAGTTTAGTTGCAGTAGGTACAATGATGCCACAACAGAAAGGTAAAGTTAAATTTATCAGAGGTTCAAATGAAAAATTACAGGAATTTTTAGATTTAGGAATTTCTATTGAATCAGAAATTACTTTAATTCATTCAACTCCATTAAATGGTCCAGTGAAAATATTGGTAGATGACCAGGAATTATCTTTAGATAAAGAATTATCCTATAATATTTTTGTAGATATTGAAAATTAAACATTTTTTTTATCTTTTTTAGATATGACCTATTTGAGCCCTGTTTTTGAAAGATATTATCTTATTAAAAATTTATTAATAGGTAATTATAAAAAGTAACATAATACATAAAGGAGTGATATTAATGAAATATGTATGTACATTATGTGGATATACTTATGACCCAGAAAAAGGATATCCAGCAGCAGGTATAGAACCAGGTACAGCATGGGAAGATGTTCCAGATGATTGGAAATGTCCACTTTGTGGTGCATCAAAAGACATGTTTAAACCA
>AUXO014299147.1_pt1 | contig 12491 bp, 11 predicted proteins | sample 768731 | NCBI WGS metagenome assembly AUXO01 (sample SAMN02715735, study PRJNA202380) | gut metagenome | biome: sheep rumen | host: Ovis aries | place: New Zealand: Palmerston North | reverse complement strand
GATGATGAAAGAGTTGTTCGTCAAGAAAGATTCTTTGGGGAATGCTCTAGAAGCTTCTATGTAGGAGAAGAAATTAAAGAAGAAGATATTAATGCTGAGTTTAAAAATGGAATTTTAAAAATAGAAGTTCCTAGAAAAGAAGAAGAAAAGAAATCAGACAAAGTAAAACAAATTGAAATTAAATAAGTAGTAAAATAATTCTCGAGAAATCGGGAATTTTTTTGTAAAGAAACTATTTTAATCAATTATTTTAGTTTTTTTATAATATAATAATATTATGGAAAATAAAAAAAGATTAAAAATTGGAATATTTATGGATAATTTTTATCCTACTATAGATGGTGTTGTAATGGTTATAGATAATTTAGCTAAAATGTTAGCTAAATTCAATGATGTAACAGTTGTAGTTCCTTATACTTCTTCATATGATGAAGATTATACTAGACCATATAAAGTAATAAGAATTAACAGCTTACCCATACCATTTAGTGAATATAGAGTGGCTGAAATAAAGTCAAAGTTTTCAAAAAAGTATAAAATGTTATTAAAAGAAAATTTTGATATAATACACATTCATTCACCTTTTACGATTGGTTATTTAGGATTAAAAATAGCTAAGGAATTAAACATTCCTTGTATTTCAACTATGCATACTAGGTTTGATTTTGAAATAAGAAAACTTATTAACAATGATTTAATAGTTAATAAAATAATTAAAAAAATAATTAAAATTTATAATTCTTGTGATAACTCTATAGCGGTTAATCATGCAATGATTAAAGTGTTTCAGGACTATGGCTATAAAGGAACACCAGTTGTAATTTATAATGGTACTGATTTGATGCCTCTTAAAGAAAAAGAAAAAAGTATTAAAATAGTTAATAAATTATATGATTTAGATGAAAATATACCAGTTTTATTATTTGTAGGTAGAATAACTGAAATTAAAAATATATTTTTTATATTAGATTCTTTAAAGTTATTAAAAGAAGATGACTTTAAATTTAAAATGATGTATGTAGGTACTGGAGTAGATGAAAAAAAATTAAAATCTAAAATCGAAGAATATGGAATGTGCGAAGATGTTATATTAACTGGTAGAATCACAGATAGAGTATTACTTTCTTCGATATATGCTAGAGCTAATTTGTTTTTATTTCCTTCACTATTTGATGCTTCAAGTATTGTTCAAATTGAAGCTGCTGTTAATGAAACACCAGGTTTATTTATAGAAGGAAGTGTAACAGCAGATACTGTAACAAATAATGTTAATGGATTTACAACAAAACTTGATGTAATAGAGTATAAAAACAAAATAAAAGAAGTATTGAATAATAAAAAGTTGTTAAATAAAGTTTCAAGAAATGCTAAAAAAATGCTTGGTAAAAATTGGATTGATATAGCATATGAAACTCATAAATTGTATTTAAATGAGATTGAAAAAAAAGCAAAATAGTTAGTATTTTGCTTTTTCTATTTATTTCCAACTATATTTTTATAATTAATGTTAATAATAAAAGTAAGGAGGGACTTATGACACAAAAAGAGTTATCATATGTTGAAGATGCAATTGGACATGAAACTAATATAATAAATATTTGTAATGAAACATTAAATATGTTAGAAGATGAAAACTTAATTTCATTTATAACAAAAGAAATTAAAAAACATGAAGATATGAAAGAAGAATTATTAAATATGTTAGAGGTGAAATGTAATGAATAATGATCAATTATTAATGGATAATTATTTAATGATTTTAAAAAGTACAATTGAGGTATATGTTCATGGGACTTTAGAAAGTTCTAATGAAGATATTAGGAAGTTATTAAAAAGTGGATTAGATGAAACTTTGAAGCATCAAGCAAGAACATATGATGAAATGACCGATTATGGATGGTATAAAATTGAAAATGTTAATTCACAAACTATAAATAAAACATATAAAAAAGTATGTAATAAATAAAGAAAATCAGCTATTTACTGATTTTCTTTTTTAGGATTGAAGTTAGTTTATAAGCAAGTTTAGCTATTGCTATATTTATAATACTTTAATACTAACCATTTCTTTGTTAGTAAGTTCCATTTTCCTCCTTTCTAGAAAATAAAAAAGCTATATAAATATCTCATCTTCTATATATTATCGTCAATTTTTTCTTAAAGCACTTTTAATTTTATAAATTTTTAAAAATAGTTTATAATATAAATTGGTGATAATATGGATTTTAAATATTGTAAAGTAGAAGTGTTTATTCCAAAAAGCTATTTAGATAAACTATGTGAAGTATTTAATAAACTTGATGTTGGCCACATTGGAAAATATAGTGAATGTATTTCGTATAGTGAAGTAATAAGTAGGTGGAAACCTCTAGAAGGTTCAGAACCTTTTATTGGAAAAATTAATAAGTTAGAAAGCGAAAAAGAATTTAAAGTAGAAGTTACATGTGATAAGGAAATTGTTGATAAATTAATTAATGAAATAAAAAAAGTACATCCTTATGAAGAAGCAGTTATAAATGTTATACCTTTATATAGAATAGGAATATAATTTTATTAACATCTTCTAATATTTATGATATACTGATTCTATAGAATAGAGGGTGTTAATTATGTTTGGCAAGATATTAAACGTTGATGAAAACGTTATTATATTTCAAAATATATCTGGTCAAGTTCATTCAGAGTTAATGGGATGCTATGTCATTTTTGATGAACCAGAAAATAAAATAGTTGGAGAAGTTATTAAAATTAATAGTTCTGAAATAGAAATTTTATTGGTTGGAGAAATTAATAATAATAGATTTTCACCAGGTGTAGAAAAAAAACCTGCCATAGCACCTAGAATAATAACAAAAAATGAATTAGAGTTAATAATAGGTTCACAAAGTGATACTAAAAGTAATCTTTTATTAGGCGATAATTCTATATATAAAGGATTTAAAATAAGTGTTGATGTTAATTCGATTTTTGGGAATCACTTTGCAATAATAGGTAATTCAGGTAGTGGTAAGTCTTCTGGAGTTACAAGAATGCTTCAAAATTTATTTTTAAAAAATGATAAACCAGTTAATTCACATTTTGTTTTATTTGATGCTTATGGTGAATATAAAAATGCGTTTAGTTTTATGAACAATATGGGGCTTGGCTTTAAAAGAATTAACACTGAGAAAGATACACCAGAATCTAGACTTTTAAGATTACCATTAAATTTTTTAGATGTTGATGATTTAGCAATATTACTTTCTGTGACTGATCCAGATCAAATTCCAGTTCTTGAAAAGACATTAAAATTAAATTATATTTTCATTAGTAAGGATGAAAAAGTAATTGAGTATAAAAATGATATAATTGCAAAATGTCTTTTAGATATTTTAACAAGTGGTAAAAGTGCTTCTCAAATGAGAGATCAAATTGTTGCGGTTTTATCAAGATATAATACAAAAGATATAAATTTGGATTCTATTATTGTTTGGCCTGGATATAATAGACCATTAAAGCAATGCTTAATTGTTGATGATCAGGGTAAAATGAATGCAATGTCTTTAGTAATTAATTTTTTAAGCAAATTTGTAAAAGTTTCAATGGATGATATTGTTATAGATAAAAAAGAAGTTTATACCCTTAATGATTTATATTTTGCTCTTGAGTTTGCATTAATTAGTGAAGGTACTCTTAATAGCGGAATGAGTTATGATAAGAATAATATTTTAAAAGCTAGACTTCAATCTATTATTAATGGTAAATATAAACAAATATTTGAATTTCATGATTATATTACAAAAGAAGATTACATAAAAAAATATTTCTTTGCAAATGAAACAGGTAAAATTCAACTTGTTGATTTGGATTTAAGCTCTTTAGATGATAGGTTTGCTAAAGTAATAACAAAATTATTATCAAAATTATTCTTTAATTATACAACATCTCTTACTCCAAGAGGGACATATCCTATAAATATAATTTTAGAAGAAGCACATAGATATGTTCAATTAGATACTGACATAGATATAATAGGTTATAATATATTTGATAGAATTACTAAAGAAGGTAGAAAATATGGAACATTTTTAACTTTTATAACTCAAAGACCAAGTGAACTTTCTCCAACTGCTTTATCTCAATGTTCTAATTTTTTAGTATTTAGAATATTTCATCCTAAAGATTTCGATATTATAAAACAAATGAGTAATAATGTAACTGCTGAAACATTAAATACTTTAAAGAGTTTAACTACAGGTAATGCTTTGGGATATGGAATTGCTTTTAAAATACCAATGATTATAAATTTTGAATTAGCAGATCCTATGCCAGAAAGTAGTTCACTTAAATTAAATGAAATATGGTATTAAAATGTAATAATTAATAGAATAAAGTCATAAGACTTTATTTTTTTAAGAGTTAATGCTATAATTTTTTCACGTTAGGAGACAACTATGCTAGAAATAAAAAAGATATCAAAAATATATGATGCACAAGGTTTTAAACAAAAAGCATTAGATAATGTAAGTGTTAATTTTAGAAAATGTGAATTTGCTTCTATACTTGGTCCTTCAGGATCTGGTAAAACTACATTCTTAAACATAATAGGTGGTCTTGATCATTATTCATCAGGTGATTTAATTATAAATGGAATAAGTACTAAAAAATTTAAAGAATCTAATTGGAATAGTTATAGGAATCATAGAATTGGTTTTGTTTTTCAAAGCTATAATCTTATTATGCATCAATCTGTTTTATCAAATGTAAAACTAGCTTTAACGCTATCTGGTATTTCTAAGAAAGAATCAATAGAAATGGCTAAGAAAGCTTTAAAAGATGTTGGACTAGAAAAACATATGTATAAAAAACCTAACCAACTATCTGGCGGACAAATGCAAAGAGTTGCGATTGCACGTGCTCTTGTTAATAACCCTGATATAATACTTGCAGATGAGCCAACTGGAGCATTAGACTCTGAAACAAGCATCCAAATTATGGAATTGTTAAAAAATATTTCTAAGAATAAATTAGTTATAATGGTAACTCATAATCCAGATCTTGCTGAAAAGTATTCAAATAGAATAATAACTTTGAAAGATGGAAAAATAACATCAGATTCTAATCCATATAAAAATAAATTAAAAGAAGAATCAAGTTTTAAAGATAAAAAAACAAGTATGTCATTTTTAACAGCATTGTCTCTTTCCTTTAATAATTTGATGACTAAAAAAGGAAGAACAGTATTAGTTTCATTCGCTGGGTCAATTGGTATAATAGGAATTGCTTTGATACTTGCAGTTTCAACAGGTTTTCAAAATTATGTTGATTCTATACAAGAAGATACTTTGACATCATATCCTCTTACAATAATGGAAGAGTCTACTGATATAGCTGGAATGCTTTTATCTATGAGAAGTAATAATAATGTTGACTCTAAAGATACGGTAGTAACTGAAGAACAATATTTGACATCAATGCTTTCTAATGTAAGTGCGAATGATTTGAGAAGTTTTAAGAATTATATTGAAAACAATTATGACAAAATAGATGATGATGTATCTACAATTACTTATTCATATAGTGTAAAGCCAAATATTTATACTATAGATGCATCTAATAAACTTGCAAAATTAAATCCTAGTAATACATTTTCTTCATTTATGGGTGGAAACAATCTTATGAGTCAATATTCTTCTATATATTCAGAAATGTTGAGTGATATAAATACATTAAATGAACAATATGATATATTAAGTGGAAGATGGCCAGAAAAATATAATGAATTAATTATAGTTTTATCAGATCGAAATAGTATCTCCGATTTGCTTGTATATTCTTTAGGATTAAGAGATACAGAAGAATTAGATAAAATGGTCAATAAAATTATGAGTGGAGAAATAGTTGGTATTAACAATGAACCGCTTAAATTTACTTATAATGATTTATTAAATATTAATCTTAAGTTAATACATTCATCAGATGTATATAAATATAATAGTAAGTATAAAATTTATGAAGATATGTCAGAAGATAAGAATTATATGAAGAATCTTTATGATAATGCTGAAGAGTTAAAAATAGTTGGTATTGTAACTCAAAAAGAAGGTGTGACTTCTTCTGCTTTAAGCCCAGGAGTTAATTATACAAAAGAGTTAACTGATCATATAATTAAATATGCTAGTGAAAGTGAAATTGTTAAAAAGCAATTATCTAATGAAGATATAGATGTATTTTCTAATTCAAGATTTGATGAAAAGAAAAACAACTATAATTTTAAATTTAATGATTTAGTTAAAGTCGATAATAAAAAATTGCAAAGTGCTTTCAATATATCTATAGATGAAAATAAACTTCAAAAAGAAACTCAAAAGTATATGAATGAGATATCTAATTCAATTACTACTAATACAAAGCCAGCGAGTGATACATTTAATAATTCACTTAATAAGTTAATAGACGGTTTATTTAATAGTGTTGATGGTAGTGTAAGTATAAATGATATTGATAATGTTGTTTCTTCTTATTTAAACACTAGTGATGCAAATAGTATAATTTCTAATCTAGAAAAAAATTATGTAATTCCTAGTGATACGTTTAAAACGGTTTACAATGGTATATTGAAAACTTTAATGCAAGTATATATTTCTGCATATTATATGTTTGATCAAAGTTTAACAGAAAATCCTTCTAACATGACAGCAACTATAAATAATGATATAAAAAATGAAGTTGTTAACAATTATATATCAAGTGCAGGAATTAAAAAAATATCTGAAGAAATGTCTAAAGCAATGACTGAAGCACTAATGAAAAAGACAATACTTACTAAAGTTGGAGAATTAACAACAAATCTATCAAATACATTCGCTAAAGCTTTTAACATTGATTCAAATAAAATATCATCTGCATTTAGTTTGAACTTTAGTGAGGATGAACTTTCTAGAGTTATGAATGCTATGATGGGAAATAATAATTCATCATATAAAACAAATTTAATATTATTAGGTTATCAAGATAAAGAAGAGCCAACTTATATTTCATTTTATTTTAAAAGTTTTGATGGTAAAGAACATTTCTTAAAATTCATAGATGATTATAATAAAGAATTTGGTGAAGAAAAAGAAATAAGATATACAGATACAACTGGTATACTTATGGATTCAGTAAAAACAATTGTAAACGCAGTTAGTTATGTTTTAATTGCTTTTGTATCAATTTCTTTAGTTGTATCTTCAATAATGATAGGTATTATTACATATATTTCTGTTTATGAAAGAACAAAAGAAATAGGAATATTAAGAGCAATAGGAGCATCTAAAAGAAATATATCATCAATATTTAATGCTGAAACATTTATAATAGGATTTTTATCAGGTTTATTTGGTATAACTATATCGTACATATTAATACCTATAATAAATGCTATATTACATAAATATACTGGAAATATTCCTCTTTCAGCGCATTTAAATGTAACAAGTGCACTAATTCTAGTTGTACTTAGTATTATTCTTACTCTAATAGGTGGATTAATACCAGCTAGATCTGCTGCTAAAAAAGACCCTGTTGAAGCTCTTAGAAGTGAATAAATATAAAAAGAAATAGGCATTTAAATAATGCTTATTTTTTGTTATAATTTTCTTAGGAGAACTTTATGAATATTAAAGAAGAAATAAATTTTTTAAAAGAAAAGTTAAGTTTTATATATAGTAAGTTAAATATAGAAGATAAAAATTCTAAAATTGATGAACTTACAAGTATTAGTATGCAAGAAGATTTTTGGAAAGATAGTAATGCTAATAAAATAATGGAAGAGTTAAATTCTTTAAAAAAAGAAATAGAAAAATATGAAGATTTAAGTAAAAGACTCAATAATGCTGAAGAATTATTAGACATTGTCAATGTTGAAGAACTTGATGAAATTGAAATAGAAATTTTAAACATAAAAAAAGAATTAGAAGAATTGGAAATAGAAACTTTATTTGATGGTGAATTTGATAATAATAATGCATATATCGAAATCCATTCTGGAGCGGGTGGAACCGAATCTAATGATTGGGCTGATATGCTTTATAGGATGTATACTAGGTATTTAACTGATAATAATTTTAAATATGATGTTATAAGTATTCAACCAGGTGAAGAAGTTGGAATTAAAGGTGTATTTCTACATGTTAGTGGAATTCATGCTTTTGGTAAACTAAAAGGAGAAACTGGTGTTCATAGATTAGTTAGAATAAGTCCTTTTGATGCTGGTAAAAGGAGACATACTTCTTTTGCTTCTGTTTTAGTGACTCCTGAGATAAGCAAAAATATAAATATTGATATAAAAGATAGTGATGTCAAAATTGATGTATATAGAAGTTCTGGAGCAGGTGGTCAAAGTGTTAATACAACTGATTCTGCAGTTCGAATCACTCATTTACCTACTGGTATAGTTGTAACTGTTCAAAATGAAAGAAGCCAATTAAAAAATAAAGAAAAAGCTTTTGAAATATTAAAAAGTAAATTATTTGCTTTGGAACAAGAAAAATTCGATGAAAAATTGAAAGGATTAAAGGGAGATGTAATGGATGTTAATTTTGGTAGTGCAACCAGAAGTTATGTAATGTGTCCATATACTCTTGTTAAAGATAATATAACTGGATATGAAACTCCTAATGTTAAAAAAGTGCTGGATGGAGAAATTGAACCATTTATTGAAGCTTATTTAAGAATGAATAAAAACAATAGAAATAATTGATAATATATGTTATAATTTAGTATAAAGGAATAAAAGATTATGGGATGGTTTAGTAGACAAAGAGAAAAACAAGCAGAATTATTTAAATCAATAAGAAAAAAGAACTTAATAAAAACATCTATTTTATTAGTGTTTGGTTCTTTTCTTTCAGCTGTATCTGTAAATTTATTTTTTGTACCTAATAATTTTGTAACAGGTGGTGTTACTGGTTTAGGAATCGTAGTAAATAAATTAATCGGAATGAATGTTTCTCAATTTGTATTTTTTGGTAATCTATTTATGATTGGATTGGGCTTAATATTTTTAGGTGGTAAAAAAATAATTGGGAGTATTTTTGGCTCTTTACTATATTCATTATTCTTATTCTTAACGGAGGATGTTGCTGCTTGGCTTAATTTTTCATTTGATAGCATTTTCCTATATGCGCTTGCAGCTGGACTTGTTAATGGATTCGCAGAAGCAATTGTATATAAAATAGGTTATTCTACTGGTGGTACAAGTATATTAGGATTAATAATTGCAGATAAATTAAAGAAACCAATTGGTAAAGTAATGAGAATAATATCTATAGTAATAATTATTTTAGGTGGATATATTTTTGGATATACAATGGTAATGTATGCAATTATAATAGTTGCAATTTCTACATTTATGATAGATAAAGTAACTCTTGGAATATCAGACAGTAAAATGTTTATGGTTCAAACAAGTAAAACTGCAGAAGTAAGAGACTTTATAATGGAAGTAATTCAAAGTGGTGTTACAGAGTATATTGTAAAAGGTGGATATAGTGGTTCTAAAAAGAATATGCTTATGTGTGTTGTTCCAACTGAAAAATATACATATTTAAAAAGTGCTATTAAAGAAATAGATAAAGATGCCTTTATAGTTGTCAGTGATTGCTATGAAGTATTAGGTGGAACTAAAAGGAAAAAATTAACAATATAAAAAGAAATAATATTTTAGTATAATAGTGTGTTAAGGAGGTATAAATGGAGTTAATAGAGTTAAAAGATGTTAATAAAAGATATAAAAACGGAGTAACAGCTTTATGTGATTTGAATGTATCCATTGGTAAAGGTGAATTTGTTTTTGTTATTGGGGCATCTGGTTCTGGTAAATCAACATTTATAAAACTTTTATATAGAGAAGAAAAACCTACAAAAGGAAGTGTATTTGTAGGCGGTATTAATGTTGCTAAATTAAGAAATGGTAAAGTATATAAATTAAGAAGAAAACTTGGAATAGTGTTTCAAGATTATAAATTATTACCTAAAAAAACTGTTTATGAAAACGTAGCATTTGCACTACAAATGTATGGATTAAATAGTAGTGAAATAAGAGAAAAAACTATAAAAGCATTAGAACAAGTTGGTCTTAAAGAAAAATGGAGAAGTTTTCCTGATCAATTATCTGGAGGAGAACAACAAAGAGTTTCAATCGCTAGGGCAATTGTTAATGAGCCTAAGGTTTTAATATGCGATGAACCTACTGGTAACTTAGATCCAGTAACATCTATGGAAGTAATGAAAGAGATAGAAAAGATTAATAAAGAATTAGGAACTACTATTATAATGGCAACTCATGATAAAGAAATTGTTAATAAGTTTAAAAAAAGAGTACTAGTACTTGATAAAGGAATTCTTGTTAATGATATGACGAAAGGAACTTATAAAAATGAAAGGAATTAGAATTTTATTTAGAAGTATTTCAGATTCACTTACTAATATAGGTAGAAATTTAAGCTTAAGTATAGCAAGTATTTCTTGCATATCAATCACTTTAATATTAGTAGCTGTAAGTATTATTCTTTCTCAAAATGTTAATAGTTTTACTGCTTCAATTGAAAAAGATGTAACTATAGTGGTTTTTGTAAATAGGGAGGCAACACCAGAAGAAGTAAATGTTGTTGAAGCTCAAATAAAATTACTAGATAATGTTGAAAATGTTAAATTTCAATCAAAAGCAGAAATCAAGAATCAAATGCAAAAAGAATCAGAAGTTTTTAACACTATTATGAGCGAGTATACAGAGGAAACAAATCCATTACAAGATACATATTTAGTAAAAGTAAAAGATATTAATTTAATTGGAGAGACTGCTAAAGAAATCAAATCATTTGATAAAGTAGCTGTAGTCAAATACGGTGAAGGAATGGTTGAAGAACTTGTTAAAATATTTGATATTGTAAAGAAAATAACATATGTTGTTGTAGTTGCTTTAATTGTTGTAACTGCTTTCTTAATTAGCAACACTATTAAAATTACTATAACTAATAGAAAAAGAGAAATAGAAATAATGAGATTAGTAGGTGCATCTAATTCTTATATTAAGCTTCCTTTTTTCTTTGAAGGATTGTGGTTAGGATTTATTGGATCAATAATTCCAATCTTTATATGTTGTTACGGTTATTTATATTTATATAATAGATTAGGTGGTCAATTATTTACAGCGATTATCAAATTAGTAAAACCTGATGCTTTAGTATTTAATTTAGTAATTTCAGTACTTTTAGTTGGTGTTATAGTTGGTGCTTTCGGAAGCTATAGGGCTGTAAGGAGGTATTTAAAAATATAATGAAGAAGATATTAGGAATTACATTGTGTTTATTTAGTGCATTTCTAATTTTTAGTATACCTTCTAATATAGAAGCCAAAACATTAAGGCAGATGAAAGAAGAATTAGCTACTGCTAAAGCTAATTTATCTTCTAATCAAGCTAAAATGAAAGAAGCTCAAGATAGAGTTAAAAAGTATCAAAATGAAATAAATTCATCGACTTCAGAAATTGAAAAATGTCAAAATGAGATTGAAGAAGCAAGAATTAAAATACAAGAATTAGAAGTGGAGATAAAAGAAAAGCAAAAAGAAATAGATGAACTTCTAAAATTTTTACAAGTTTCTAAAGGTGAAAATGTATATCTTGAATATGTTTTTGGTGCTACAAATTTTACAGATTTCATTTATAGGACAGCCATAGTTGAACAAATGAGTGAGTATAATGATAAATTGATAGATGAAATGTATGATTTGATTGAGCAAAATAAGCAATTACAAAAAGAATTAGAAGCTAAAATAAAAGAATTAGAAAGAAAGATAGAACAATTAAAAAAAGATTTATCTAAAATAAATTTAACAATTGATGATTTGTATAGTGATCAAAAAGATTTAAATGCTGAAATAAAGGCATATGAAGTAGAAGTAAAGTTTTATGAAGATTATGGTTGTAAATTAGACCAAGAGATAAGCGATTGTTTAAATGTGCCATATGCTAATGGATTTGTAAGGCCTACTGATTATGGATACATATCTAGTAACTATGGATGGAGAAGTTTAAATTTATCTGGTTCTAACTTCCATTCAGGTATAGATATTGCCCTTCCTGAAGGTAATAAAGTATATCCGGCTGCACCAGGGTATGTTGCTAAGAAAGTTATTAAATCTAATTGTGGCGGTAATATGTTATATGTACAACATTCTGTTGGCGGTAAAAAATATACTACAGTTTATATGCATTTAAAATCATTTAATGTTAATGTTGGTGACACTGTATTCTTAACTACAGTAATCGCATATTCTGGCGGTTCATCTACAAGTGTTTCTCACGGTGGATATGATAGGTGCACAACAGGAGCACATCTTCACTTTGGAATGTTTAATGGATGGACTTCATCAAAAACTTATCTTATTAATCCAAGAGATAAAGTTAATTTCCCAGCGCTTTATAATAGATATTATTCAAGGTGGTAATTATGTCTTTTACATCTGAT
>AUXO012012415.1_pt1 | contig 12491 bp, 7 predicted proteins | sample 768731 | NCBI WGS metagenome assembly AUXO01 (sample SAMN02715735, study PRJNA202380) | gut metagenome | biome: sheep rumen | host: Ovis aries | place: New Zealand: Palmerston North | reverse complement strand
GGAAGATTAGATATGTATACATCAGGTGCATTAATTTTAACAAATGATGGTGATTTTGTTAATAAACTAACTCACCCTAAAAATGAGATAAACAAAACATATAATGTTACTTTAAAAGGAAATATAACAAAAGATGAAGTAAAAAATTTAGAACAAGGTGTAGAAATTAGTAATAATGGAGAAAAATATTTAACAAGACCAGCTGAAGTAAGGATTTTAAAAATAGACGAGGAAAAGAATTTTTCAAGAATTCAAATTACAATTCATGAGGGAAAGAATAGACAAGTCAGAAAGATGTGTGAGGCAATAAACAAAAAAGTGCTTGCACTTCATAGAAGTAAGATTGGAAATTTAGATGTTAAAGACTTAAAAATAGGAAGCTGGAGATATTTAACATATAAAGAAATAAAAAATGTAATAAATAAAGAGGTAGAAAAATGAACTTTAAAAAAATGAGTTTAAGAGGAAAGATAGTATCTGCTATTATTATTGCAGTTATAGTTGCAATTTTAGTTAATATAGGAGTAGTAGTATATAAAAATACTGTTAAGGCAACTACAACAAGTGTAAGTGCAGAAGAAAATATCGTTTCAGAAGATAAAAATGAGTTTTGGAATGTTGATATAGCTAATAGTGTAGATGAAAATCAAAATAAAGTTGATGATAAGGTTGAGAATAAGACAATAGAAGAAAATACTTCAAAAAATGAAAATACAGAAAGTCAAAGTAAAACTTCAGATAATAAAGAAAGTGAAATTAGTAAGAAAGATAGTAATAGTAGTTCAAGTAAAACTTCAGATAGTAAAAGCACCAACAATAAAGAAAAAACTGCTGCAACAGAAGGAAAAAAAGGAACAATTTATTTGACTTTTGATGATGGACCAAGTACAAATATAACTCCAAAAATATTAGATATTTTAAAAGAACAGAATGTTAAGGCTACTTTTTTTATACTAAACTATAATTCTGAAGGAGAAAAAATTATAAAAAGAGCTTATCAAGAGGGACATTCTATTGGAATTCATGGATATTCACATAAATACTCTGAAATCTATCAGACTGAAAATACATATATGAATAATTTAAACAGTCTACAGGAAAAAATAGAAAAATCTATTGGATTTAAGAGTAGAATAACAAGATTTCCAGGAGGAAGTTCAAATACTATAAGTAAGAAATATAATGTGGGAATTATGAGCAAATTAGTAAAAAAAGTTGAAGCAAATGGATATAAATATTATGACTGGAATATTGATTCTAACGATGCAGGTTCAGCAAAAACATCTGCTAAGGTATATAGTAATGTTACCAAAAATCTTAGCAAAAAAAGGCCAAATGTTGTTTTAATGCATGATTTCTCAAATGGAAAGAAATCATTAAATGCTCTAAGAGACATAATTAAATATGCAAAATCTAATGGATATGTATTTGAAAAGATTACTTATGAAGGAGATTTAGTTGCACATCATAATGTTAATAATTAAATGTGGACAATTAAAAAAAAATATGATATATTATGAAAAATGAAAATGTAAAATAAGAGAAGGAGCGAATTAGGTTGGTAAGAAAGAAGGTATCAGATGATGGCACAACAGAAGAAAAATTAAGATACATAGGTTTAGATTTGAATAGAGTACCAAAAAATATTTTACATACTCATAAATTAAATTTTAAAGTATTAAAAGGATATGATGAAAAGCAACATAGGCAGTATCGATACATAAATGTTAAGGACATTGATATACTTTTGACACCAACAAATAGGCTTAATGAATTAAAGGAAAAATATGAGAAAGCAAGACCTTTATATATGTATTTGGACTCAGGAGATAAAGAAAATATTATAAAACATACAAAATTTATTGAAATGTTACGAAAGGTCGAAATATCAGAAATTGAAGAAGTAGAAAGAGAACAAGAATTACTTTCTAGAAGGATACCATTTCGAGTTAAATATAATAGAAACTATTTGTGGCAAATTTATTATTCAGAATATGCAGACAGATATTTTATGCTTGTTCCAACTGAAGATACTGAATATTCTACTTTTTTCTACTTGCTAAAAAAGAAATTAGAGGATGACGAAGATAATAAAATATTTGTACCAATAAGTTATGTAGATTACTCAACTAAAATATTAAAAAAATCTGAAATTAGGGATTTAGAAAATTATTTATGGCTTTTCACCAAAGATTATCCTTCAATTTATGAAGTCTATGATAGAGAGGGACAAGAAACTTTACAAGTCGTTGGTGAAAGTCAAATATATGGAAAAATAAAAACATTATATAAAGTTATTTTTGAGGACTCAAAAGAAGCTGCTAAATATTATAAACTATTAAAAGCGCTATTTATTTTACAAACAGAATTACCTCATTATTATAAGTTTGACACGAATATTGATAGTGAGGGTACTTTAGAAATGTATTATGATGATACAAAAATTGAATATGAGACTTTGGCAGAATTTGTATTAGAACAATATAAAAAATCGATTTCACTTAAACAAAAAATAGATGAAGAAATTGAATATTTAGATATTAAATTAAGTAGCTTGAAAGAAGAAACTACAAAATTAGAAAGTGATTATTTTGAAAAAGAAAAACAAATTTCAACTTTTTTGGAATGCCGAAAAACATTTTTTGGTAAAATGAAGTATTATTTTAAATTTGGAAATAAATCACAAAAGTTAACAAGAAAAAATATTGAAAATAAAAAAGAAGAAGAAATAAAACCAACCAAAAAGAGTAGTGCTAAAAGAAATAAAATTGAAAATAGAGTATATACTTTAGATGAATTAGTTATGAGCTTCAAAGAGTTAGAAATAATGGAAAATAATGAAAAAAATATTATATTAGATATAAATGCAATTAAACTAAAAAATAAAAATCTAAAGAGAAAGATTGAGAACGCAGCATCTTATATAAAAGAAATAGACAATCATAAGAAAAGTATTTTTGAATTTTGGAAATATTCTAATAAAGATGAGGTAAAAGCTTTAGAAGAAGGTGAAAAAGAAGAATTTAACATTACTGAAATTGAAAAACAGTTTGATTTTAATGAAGATTTTGAAAAATTTGGTGAAAAACTAGATAAAAAGCAGAGAATTAAATTTACTGATTCTGAGTTAGATAGTTCATTTATTATGACAACAGATTTGATAGATTTAGTTAATAAAACATATAAGAAGGAAGCTGTTGCAAAAGATTTTAATGAAACTATAAAAGAACTTTTAGAAAGTCAAAAAAATGCAGATAATAATGATTTTGATGAATTAAATATAGGAAATAGTGATTTAACTCAAGAAAGAGTTATGGGAAGCAAAGTTCATAGAGAAAGACCTAGAAATGAAAATGACATATTAAAAATTAGAAAAGGAACTAAAGGTGTTGATCTAAAAAAAGCAATCGTTAATGTAATAAGGGACCTAAAAAAAGCAATAAAAAAGAATACTTTAGAAGAAGATCTATATGTATATAAGTCTACTTCTGAAGACTTAGATTTTAAAGAATTTCAAACATTTTCATTAAATGAGGAAAGTGAACTAAAAGAGTATTTAAGTAAAAATAGATTAAAACGAAAAAATAATTTATATAGAATAAAATTGACTAAAGGAAGCAACTTTATAGGATTTTCAAATATAGTGTTCTATGATAATAGATATATGACTTTACCAGTAGGAATGAATGAATCTAATAAAATTTTACTAGATTTAGCTAATATGGAATTTAAAGAAACTAATACAAAAACAATTTGTAAAGCATATTTAGATGATAATAAAAATGATTTTTCAAAAATTATAATAAAAGATATTATAATTCATGAACTAGAAATAAATGCAGGGGAGTAACCCTGCATTTTATATTTCCATTTGACTTCCTAAAAAAGTAGCAGCAGATTGTGCAACTTTTTTTTCAACATCATTCATTTTTGTGTTAGATTCTTTAGAAAGTAATATTACAGAACCTATAGTATCACCATTAGAAATAATAGGATAGACAACTTGTGAATTATGAACTTTTTCTTTTTTATCATTTTGAGTAATAGGCATAGCAACATCACTGTTTTCTTTACTAGTATATATTTCTTTATCTTCCATCAATTTTTCTAATTCATCACTTATAGTTTGTTCTAAATATTCTTTTTTAGAACCTCCTGATACAGCTATAACAGTATCTTTATCTGTTATAAAGGCAATATGGCCTGTTGTTTTTGATAATGTTTCGGCATATTCAGTGGCAAATTCTGTAAGTTCTCCTATAGGTGAATACTTTTTTAATATAATACCACCATCTTTGTCTGTAAATATTTCTAAAGGATCTCCTTCTTTGATATGAAGAGTTTTTCTTATTTCTTTGGGAATAACGACTCTTCCTAAGTCATCGATTCTTCGAACTACTCCTGTTGCTTTCATTGATTTCCTCCTTGCATAAAAAATATTTATAAGATTATTATGACAAATTTTGAAAAAAATATACATTTTTATATTTTTTAAAATGAACTTTTTTTGTCGAAAAATATTGAAAACATAAGGGGAATATGATATTATTAAAATAGAGAAAAAGGAGAAAAAACATGTATAAATTAATTAGATTATATAATCAAAATAGAAGGAAATTTTGGAGATTAATTATAACTGTAATTATAATTGTAGCATTAAGTTATTATTTGATAAATATTTTGAGTGACAATTTAAACTCGCAAAGTCAATATATAAATAATTCAGGGGTTGATACAAACACTTTGGAATCAGTTTCTATGCCAAGTCAAAAATCAGCAATTACAGGACAAAATATTACAAGTTCTCAAAGAGAAATCACTATTATAGATAATTTTATAACTTACTGTAATTCTGGAAAAATTGAAGAAGCATATAAGTTATTATCTGAAGATTGTAAAAAAATAATATATCCAAATATAAATGATTTTAAAGAAAAATACTATGATAAAATATTTGGAACTGGTAAAAAAACAGTGGAAATGGAAAACTGGATTGACAATATATACAAAGTAGATTTTTATGAAGATTTTATTTCATCAGGAAGTTATACAGATTCAAGAAAAATACAAGACTATATTACAATAGTAACAGAAGATGATGGTGAGTATAAATTAAACATTAATAAATATTTATGGACAGAAAATATAAATAGAGAAAATAGTCAAAACAATATTTCTTTAAAAGCAATCAAAAAAGAAGTATATATGGACTATGAAATATATACATTAGAAATAAAAAACAATTCTAACAAAGAAATATCATTAGGAGATATTCAGTATATGGATGCTTCATATTTAATAGACAAAAATGATTTACAATATAATGCTAGTGTAACAGAAATAACACCTACAGAAATGTCTTGTGGAGAAGGAGAAACTAAAAACGTTAGTATTAAATATTTAAATAGATATAGCTCAACAAGAGACATTACAGCTATAGTATTTCCAAAAATAATTTTAAATAATTACGTATACAAAATGATTACAAATAAGGATAAATATAATAATTATACACAGATAATAATTAATTTGTAGAAAGGAATATGTATGCCAGAAAATCAAGAAAAGTCAAGTATGCAAGGAAAACAAACAAATCAAAATAATTTGAAAACAAAATCAAGTTTTATTAGAGTAATAATAACTATAATAATACTTGGTTTCATAGTGGTTATTGTAGCTGCTTGCATAAAAAATATATTAAAAAAATATATTTTAGAAGATAGTAGTAATATTCAAAATGTTCCTTCTGCAGTTAGAAATTATACAAATAATACTAAAATTTCTGCAGATGGAAAAGTAGAATTTGAAATGACTCCAGCAGAACTATGGAAAAAACTAAAAGAAGAAAATAGTGATGTATTAAACTTTTTAAGTTCTGCTGAAGAATTAGCTAAATTGATAAATGTGCAGATTGCTGTAGAGTCTTTATATACAGGTAAAGATCCAAAAAATGCAAAGATTGATACTAAAAAACTTTCTGAAAATATTAATTCAAAAGAAGTTCAAGGAATTGTAAAGCTTAAAAGAGCATATAAAGATACCGACAATACTAGTAAAGAAATATATATGGAATATAAATCTCCAGAAGAATTTAAGAAAATAATAGAAAAATATAATTCATCTGGAAAGATTGAAGATAGATTAGAAGCAATGAAATATTTTACACTAGAAAAAAGAACTGTAAGAAATAGATCATCTAATAGTGGTAATTTACCTTCATCAGTGCAAGGATTACTTGTAATAGGAGATTCAATTGCAGGAAGATTAAGAATGAATACTTCAATTGAAGCTGATGGAGCCACTGTTGTATATAAAACTTCTGCAAGTCCAGAATATTTTCTAGGAGAACAAAATTTAGATTATGACAGTAATATAGCACCTGGAACAGGTACTTTTGACATGAATAGAGATTTGGCAGGTATTACAAATCCTACAGGAATATATCTAATATTAGGACAAAACTCTTGTACAAGAGGCAATAGAATGGAAAATATGAATAGATTAGTAGAAAAGCTAATTGAAAAGTATCCAAATATACCAATCTATATAAATTCTGTAATACCTAAAGCTGAAGAAGAAAACTCTACTTATAATACAAATGCAAAATCTATGAATCAAGAATTAAAAGAATATTGTGACAGCTATGAAGGAGTGTATTTTTCAGATATATTAAGTGGGTATAAAGAAAGAGTAAATGAATTTGCAGGAGATGACTCTGGTACAAAAATTCACCCTAATAAAGAAGGTTCTGAAGTAATATATGAAAATCTAAAAAAGAATTTGCAAGAAATATCTAATAATTATTCTAGCAATTCAAATAATAATGCGAATGCATCAAATAGTTCATCAAATGTAGAATATGATCCTAATACTCTACATTGGCCAGTTCCAGATTCTAAAAATGTAATAAGTAAGTTTGGGACTAGAGACTTAAATGTAGATGTTATAAATAATGGAGAACATACAGGTGTTGATATAGGTTCGGGGAATAACGCTTTTGAAGGTGCAGATATTGAAGCTGCTGATTCAGGAATAGTAACTAAAGCAGAGTTTGATTCATTTAATGGTAATTATGTTATCATAAAACATGATAGTGGTATAATATCTTATTATGGACATATGAAAGAATATATAGTAAAAGAAGGAGATTCAGTAAATAGAGGTCAATTGATTGGTTATGTTGGAAAAACAGGATCGGCACAAGGAACAGTACCTCATTTACATTTTCAACTATGTCCGTCAGGAGGAAATATTTATAAAGATTATGTAGATCCTATGACATATCAATATGAATATAATAATTATGGAAATAATGGTGCACAAAGGTCGGGATCAACTTCTCAGTATATAGCAAAAGTAGCGAGATATTATGAAGTTTCAGAAAGAACAATAAATAATGGTACAACAGAAAATCCAAACTATACACATCAAATGACAGAACAAGAAATTGATTATAAATCATATATTAGACCTTATACAATGCCTTTCAATTATTTATGGACGATGCTTGTAACAACTAATGACAAAAAATTTGCATTTGAACTTGCTGATTTAGTATACTCAAGTAAACTAGAAATAACTATTAGAGATAATGAAGTAATTAATACAAATATAAGAAAAGAAGATTATCAAATTAAGAATCACTATGAAACTAAAAATATATATCTAACTGTATCATATAAAGATGATGAAGAAGTAGTGACAGTACCAAGAATTGGACCATATGATGGTGGACAAACAGATATTTATCAACCTTCTGAATCACAAAAATATAATATTACAAATATTAGAATAAATAGATCTGATAATTTAGATATTGGATTAACATTAGCTGATGCATGGTGTGCAAAAACTATTCAGGAATTTGAATATATATATGAAGGAGAAAAACTTATTAGAAATATACCAAAAGAGGTTGATGATGAGGTGACAGATACAGTAAGTACAACAAATGACCTTGCACATTTAGCGGAAAATGTAAGATCTAGCATTGAAAGACAATATAAAAGACAATATGGAGTGGCTAGAGCAAGGGTTTTATCATCAAATACTAAATATGAAAAATCAATAGTAAATAAGATAATAACATTAAGAGATTTTATAGAACAAAGTAAATACAAAAACAAACCATCAGAAACAACAGAAAATATTGATACTAAGACGGGAGAATCAAAATTCACTAAAATTTACAAAAATAATTACAAATCAATAAGTAATATATATGATGAGTGGTTGTTTGAATTTTTAGAATGTAATGAAGATACAAAAGATTTAGTTGATTTAACTAAATATCTTCTACAGAAAGCATCTGGAAAAGATTATGGTGTAGAAGAAGATTTTGATACTATATGGAGCAAATATTTAAATGCTTTAGAAGACTTAGAAGATATAGGAGACTTAGGAGGAAAAAGTGGAATAAGTGGTATTGAAGGACAAATATATGATAATTTACTAGCAAAAGGAATTCCTCCTGTTGGTGTTGCTGCAATTATGGGAAATATTCAACATGAAAGTTCTTTTAAGCCAGATGTGGTGAATTCAATTGGAGCATCAGGATTATGTCAATGGTTAGGTGGAAGATTCAATAATTTAAAGAAATTTGCAGAAAGCCAAGGAAAAAATTGGACAGATGTAGATATTCAAATGGACTTTCTATGGAAAGAATTAAATGAATCAAAAACTAAAGTTAGAGATGTTATATTATCTTCAACAAATGAAAGTGATTTGGAATATGCAACATGGTATTGGGGATCATATTTTGAAATTTATGATAGTGCACAATATGTTGGATTTGAGGGGTCAAAGAATTGGAAAGTTGAAGCATTGAGATATAAATATGCTCAACATTGGTATCAGGAATGGAAGACTCATCATACAACAGGAAAAACATATGCAAGAGCAAGCTTTACAGAAGTAAAAACTCAAGCTCAAGCAGATGCAAGAACAGAAGAATTGAACAAAATGCTAAATACAGTTGTGCATGGAGGATGGAATAATCCAACAGGAGAAAATTTAAGAAGCGGATATATGCAAGGAGGACCATTCCCAGAATATTGGCAACATTCATATATAGTTGGACATGGTGGATATAGTATACAGGAATTTCAATGTACATGGTATGCATATGGAAGAGCAAGTCAATATTTAGCAGAGAGTGGAATAAGAGCAGAAGGATATCCTACATCTTGGGGTAATGGAAAAGATTATTATACAAATAATAGATGGTTTAAGAGTGGAACGACACCTAAAGTGCATTCGTTAGTATCAACAACCGGTTCAGATCCACAATATGGACACGTAGCATTTGTTGAAGGTGTTACATCTGATGGAGTCTGGTTTAGCCATGCTGGAGCAGGAACTAAATGGTATGGAGTTACATTCTATAGTAATGCTATATTAGCAAATACTGTAATAGGATATGTATATCTAGATGAACCTTTAAAATAAGATAGGGGGAAAACGTGAAAAAAATACAAAAATTAATAATAATAGTAATAATAATTATTATAATCATGATTTGTGGAATACTTATTTTACTAAAAAATAGTAATTCATCAAAAAAAGACAGTTCTGAAAACATAGTAACTGAAGACTATGGTGCAGAAGATGGTAAAGAATATGAAATGAATAAAAAGTTTAAAGAAGTATCTGATGTAAATATATATTTTTCAGTTAAAAATATTTTGAGTGAATATGTAACACATTTTGAAAATATTAATAAAGATACAGATGTAGATGTAGGCAGGATGCAAATAACTGAGGAAGAATTGAAAAATGAAATGTATAGTTATTCTTTAAAAGCAATAAATAACACTTTTGATGAAGAATATTTAAAAGATCAAAAGAAAGATGAGAAATCAATTAAAGAATATGTTAGTAAATATAAAAATAATAGTGGAAATGCAAAATATATTATTGAAATTAATGAAATGTACCAGTCTGATATAGATAAAGGAAATGTTGTTTTAGTTTATTCAAAAATAAACAATATAGACTTTAATACTATGCTAAAAATAAACTGGGAAGAAAAAGTGTATTCTGTTTTTTGGGATGATTATCTAGAAAAAAATGATTATACGAAAACAAGAAGTGCTGAAATTAGTCTTTCATCAGAAATAAAGAAAAATGAATATAATTATTTTGTAGTTGCGAACACAGATAAGACATATATATGCATACAATATTTTGAAGATTTAAAAAACAAAATAAAAAATAGTCCAGAAAAAATATTTAATATGCTAGATGATGAATATAGAAAAGTAAGATTTCCAACTAAAGAATTATATGATTATTATATTACTGATATATCAAGCAGAGTTGAAAAAATGAATGCTAATAAATATAAGTTTGGAGAAAATGAAATTATAATATTAGATAATTATAATAGTGTTTATACATTTAAAATTTCTGGTATTTTAGACTATAAAGTACAATTAGATAATTATTCAATTGAGAGCAATGAAATAAAAGAAGAGTATGCTAATGCAAATGATCAAGAAAAAGTTTATGCAAATATTGAAAAAATATTTATGATGGCAAATGCAAAAGATTATAATGGAATATATAATAAACTGGATACAGGATTTAAAAACAATAAATTTAAAACATATAATGATTTAAGAGAAAGTATGAAGAAAAATCTGTATGATTATAATAGGATAGAAAAAATAAATTCATTTGAAAAAAAAGGTGAGTATTATATTGTATCTGTGAGTTTTTATAATGGAGAATTAGGAATTTCTACTAGAAAATCTATCAGTTTTATCATAAAATTGATTAATGAGGATGACTTTATTATGTCATTCAGTTATCAATAGATTTAACTAAAGGAGATAAAGTGCTTAGAATTATTCTTTCTAAGCACTATTTCATATAAAGTCAATTTTTTACAAAAAAGATTGACTTTTTTTTGTATAAAGTATATACTATTACTGTCTATAAAAAAGACAGTATTCTAGGAGGAAACATGAAAAAGTATATAAAAATATTAGTAATTGTGACTTTATACATAGGATTAATATTAGTAAATACAAAAGTATATGCTTCAACTGGAAAGTTGATAAAAGATATAGTACGATTAAGAGAAAAAGCTTCAACAAATTCTGAAATAATTGAAATATTATCTATTGGCGAAAAAGTAGAAATAATAGATTCTGAAGGTGACTGGTATAAGGTAAAATATAAGCCTGGAAATACAACATATACAGGATACATAAGAAAAGATATGATTAGTGTTGATGAGTCTTCCGAATCAAAAGATAATAGTAAAAAAGAGGAAATTAAAGAAGAGAATGATGAAAAAAATATATCACCAACACCAACAACTACACCAACACCAACACCAACAACTACACCAACACCAACAACTAAAGAGGAAATATCAAGAGAAATAAATGAAAATGAAACAATAATTTTAACTAGTAAAATAGATGTTAGAATTTTACCTTTAGTTAATTCAAGTAAAATTGGATCACTAGACAAAAAGACTAGTGTATTTGTAGCTGAGAAAATAGGAAATTGGTCATACATTGAAAATGAAAAAATAAATGGATGGGTGTTATCAACAAGATTACAATCACAAGTTACAGAAAATGAAGAAATTAAAGATAATAAAGATAATAAAGATACTAAAAAAGAAGAAAGTAAATCTAAAGATACAAAAGAAGCATCAGCAACAGTTGAAAAGAAAATGTATGTTTCTGCTAATGTTTTAAATTTAAGAAAAGAAGCGAAAAACAATTCTGAAATTTTAGATCAGTTAGTATTAAATGATGAAGTTAAAGTAATTGAAAAAGTTGATAACATTTGGAGTAAAGTAACAGTATCAGGAAAAACAGGGTATGTTGCTACGCAATATTTATCATCTAAAAAAACTGAATCTACTTCTAGAGGGAATGATGAAACAAGAAAATCAAAAAAGATAGAAAACAATCAAAACAAGAGTGATGAAACGAAAGAAACAAAAGTAAAAGAAGAAGAAAAGAAAAATGAAGAAGTTAAAAAAACTACCACAAAAGTATCAAATTCTAATGGTATTACAGGGGAAGATGTAGTTGCATATGCTAAACAATTTTTAGGATGTAAGTATGTATATGCTACAGCAGGACCAAAAACATTTGACTGCTCTGGATTTACAACATATGTATATAAACATTTTGGATATAAATTAAACAGAGTTGCAAATGCTCAACAAAAAAATGGAGTAGCAGTAAAAAAGAGTGAACTACAAGCAGGAGATATAGTTTGCTTTAATGGACATGTAGGAATTTATATTGGCGGAAATAAATTTATACATGCTGAAAATTCAAGAACAGGAGTTGTAATATCTTCTTTAAGTCAAAAATATTATGTAAATAATTATGTGACAGCAAGAAGAATATTGAAATAGGAGTAATATGTTAGAAAATAGGCCAATTGTATGTATAATGATTGGATATATAATAGGAATAATAATGGGGCTATACTGTAAAATCAGTATAGTCTTTTTATAT
>AUXO010251089.1_pt1 | contig 12491 bp, 11 predicted proteins | sample 768731 | NCBI WGS metagenome assembly AUXO01 (sample SAMN02715735, study PRJNA202380) | gut metagenome | biome: sheep rumen | host: Ovis aries | place: New Zealand: Palmerston North | reverse complement strand
TCATATGGTGATGTTTTTTCTGGATTTAACCACAATGCTCCTTTAGCTGTTTTACCCATTTTTCTACCATCAGCAGTAGTTAATAGTTTAAATGTTAGTCCATATGAATCTTCAGCTCCAATTTTTCTAATCAATTCAACACCACCGATGATGTTTGACCATTGATCGTTACCACCTATTTGTAATTTACAATCATACTTGTCATGTAAATATAAAAAGTCATAACTTTGTAGTAATAGATATCCCATCTCAAAGAATGTTAATCCTGTTTCTAATCTATTTTTATAACATTCTTGATTAATCATTTTAGCTACAGTGAATTTACTACCAATATCTCTCATAAATTCAATATAGTTTAAATCTAAAAGCCAATCTTTATTATTAACAATTATTGCTGCATTATCGCCATCAAATGTTACAAATCTTTCGGCTTGTTTTTTGATAGCTTCAACGTTTGCGTCTAATTGTTCTCTTGTTAGCATTTGTCTTAAATCAGTTCTTCCAGATGGATCTCCAATAGCAGCTGTTCCACCGCCCATTAAGATAATAGGTCTATGTCCTGCTTTTTGTAATCTTGAAGCAACCATCAATGCTACAAAGTGTCCAATATGCATGCTATTTGCTGTTGGATCTATTCCTATATAAAATCTTACACTTTCTTTATCAAATAATTTCTTTATTTCGTCCTCGTGCGTTAATTGCTCAATATAACCACGAGCAACTAATTCTTCTATAATGCCTTTTTTTATTTCCATTAATTTTCCTCCAATATTATAAGCTAATCTTCTCGTTGCTCTCTTCTTCTATATTTCCGTCAGGAATATACATATCTGCGAATTCTTGATAGCCCAAATATCGATTTAAATTTCTAGCGCTAATACCTGTATATTGTGAAATCTCTAATTTTGAAGTTCCACTAACATAAGAGTCTGCAAAAAATCCTTTCAATTTACTTAGATCTTGTAAATCTTTTTTCTCGCACTCGCTACAAACTTCTACGTCAGAAGCAAAGAATTTACCGCAGCGTGCACATTTCTTAAGTTCCATAATATTCAGACCTCCTTATATTTTACTTGAATGCATTTTATCACAAGTTTACCAAAAAAGATAGCTTTTTAGTAAATTATTTATGTATTCTATGCATTATCTTTTAACTCATTCTCTCTTTTTATTTTTTTATATATAATTACAAAAAGTTTTACAATTACATCTTTTATTCCACGGATCAAACAAACTAGAATTGCAGATGCCATAAAAGTAATAATTATACTACTTACCAAGTATAGTATTTCTTTTGGCAATGTGCCAATCTTATCGAATTTATATAAGTCAACTTTAGCTATAAGCATATAGTGTATTAAATAAATTCCAAATGTCTTATCACTTATCCAATACAATATTTTTTTCAAATTCAAATTATTAATTGGTATTGAATAAAGTGCCATAAAAGCACATATTCCTGAAAATACACTTAGTGATGAATACTTCCATTCAGCAAATGTATCTCTTCCTATAATCTCATAGTAATTATTCATAACCATATAACAATTTTCTAATTTGTATCTTAGTACATTTACTAAAATAAAACCAACAATAGAAGAAATTAATACTTTCCAGTTGTTTTTTATTTTGTCTTTGTATTTAAACATTTCATAACCAAGAATAACATATATTATTTCTCTATCTACAAGATTGAATAAATATAAGTGACCTTGTGGAAATGTAACAAATCTTTGAACATCTTCTAGTATCATTGAACAAATTCCGAATCCTAGAATTATTCTCCTTGCAAGAACTGGTATCTTTTCCTCTTTAAATAATAGCCATAGTATAGGGACAAAAATTATGATTTTCACATATGAAAAGATGTACCATAAATGAGCACATAAACTATTTATATGTTTTAAATCTCCTGTTAAAATAGTTCTTAAAATTCCTCCCCAATTCATATTGGTTACTGCATGTTCCATACACCATGAAAATGGTTGTTTATTCGTTATAAACATGAAAAACATTTGAGCAATCCACACATAGAAAAATGTAGGAATTAGAATTTTTACTATAGTACTTTTCCATATTTTCTTATAACTTCTTCCATTAAGTAAGAAAAATCCTGTTATCATGAAGAATAATGGTACTCCATCAGTTAGAAAGCACTTTTCAAAAAGCCTACTCCAATCTACTTCTGAATAGTACTCATTAAATACATTTAAGCTAACATGAATTCCAACAACAGTTAAACAAGCAAATATTCTAATTAAATCAATTGAGGAATCTCTTTTTTTAATTTTCTCATCTTTTTCAGAAATATTATTTTCTTCCATATAATTCCTTTCTATCTTAATTTAGTTTCTACTTTTCCTTTTCCATTTGCAGAGGTAATCCTTAACATTGCACCATTAACTATTGCAAGTTGTGGTGCTTTATGACCTATATCTGCATCATATATGATTGGTATATTTAGTGAGCCCAATGCCTCTTTTAAAGCATCTCCCATTGTAATATCATAATCTTCTCTTAAGAATAAAGATCTTCCAAATATAATACCTTTACAATGATTAAAAAATCCAGCATTCTTCATTTGCCATAAATTTAGTTCAAGTTGAGGTGTTGACATTTCAAAGCATTCCAAAAACCATATTATTCCGTCGTCTTTATACTTCTCTATATAGTTAGATACATTATCATACTTAGTTCCAATATATGTTCTAATGCAATCTAAACATCCACCAACAGCTCTACCTTCCATAATAATCTCGGGTTCATCATTAAGGTTTTTCCATTCAACTTTATTAACTAAGTTATAGCCTTCTCTTGGGTTAAACTCTTTTTCTTCTTCATCTGTCTCAGCACTCCATCCAGCTTCATATAATTCAAATGAATCTTGAACTACTTCTTCACCAGATTCTATTCTTAAAGCATCCACTAAATTTCTAAATAAAGGTTGCATTGCATAGTCTTTAATTGTTTGGCAGTACATACTTGGTATTTCTAATATTGTGTTAAATAAATAACTAATTCCAGTAATATCAGAATATCCTTGCATCCATTTTGGTTTCAACCCTCTAATTTTTTCAAAATCAAGTTTCTCTATCATTTCGCATAAGAAATCTCCACCTGTAGCAAATAGTATTAATTTAACATCATCATTTTCTAGCAATGACATAAATTCATTTGCTCTTACCTCTGCTGAAGCACTTCTGCCATTTTCTTCTTTTCTCACGCTAGGAGTTTCTATAACGTTATATCCCATATTTTTTAATGCAGCTATAGCATAATCTAGCCTAATTATCTTTTCTTCTTTAACAATTCCTGCTGATGGTGCACATATACCAATAGTATCACCTTTTTTTAAACTTTCTGGATAATTCATTTATTCCTCCATTATTATATCCCTTTTTAACATTTTATTCTTTACTGTTCCGGTTCCGATATACTTATCATTAATAGTAATATTATATATTCCATCTGAGGCATCTATTGATAATAAAACTCCGTTCAAGAATGATTTTTTCTTTTTCTCATCTAAACTAATTTTTTCATACTTTGAAAGGACATCTTCCATTTTTAATAAATGTTTTTCTATGAATGCCGGATTATTTTTGTTTTCTTCCAATTGCTCAAAGGTAACTGCATCGATAATATTGAACATATCAACATTTACTCTCTCCAAACCACTCATAGTTCCAACTGTATTCAATTTCTCTGCAATGTTTTCACATAAAACTCTAATATATGTGCCTTTAGAACATGCTACAGAAAATTTTATTTCCTTATCGTCTATGTTTATATTTATTAAATTAATCTTATAAATCTCAATTTCTCTTGGTGGAACAGAAACACTTTTTCCTTCACGTGCATACTCATATAGTTTCTTTCCATCTATTTTTATCGCTGAATACATTGGTGGAATTTGCATTTGTTTTCCTAAGAATGATTTTAATACTTCTTCTATCTTATTAAAATCAACATCCACTGCTCTTTCTTCAATCACTTTACCTGTAATGTCACCTGTATCAGTTTTCATTCCTAATTTAAGTGTTGCGACATAAGTTTTGTCATGTTCGATAAGATATTTAGATAGTTTTGTATAATTTCCAAGCATTACTGGAAGTAGTCCAGTTGCCATAGGATCCAATGTTCCAGTATGACCTGCCTTTTTTATATTTAATATTTTTTTCACCTTTGAAACAACATCCTGTGATGTATAATCCTTAGGCTTGTTAATCAAAATAATTCCTTCCACCATATACCTCTTTTACCAATGATATGTTTCATTATTTGATATTTTAAATGCTCTAAAAATTTGTTCAAGCAAGAATACTCTTATTAATTGATGTGGAAATGTCATTTTAGAAAAGCTAACTAGTTCATTAGCCTTTTCTAACACTTCATTACTTAAGCCAAGTGTCCCACCTATTATAAAATTAATCGTACTAAATCCATTTACTCCAATATTATCTATCTTCTTAGAGAAATCTTCTGAAGTCATTTCCTTTCCTTTAAGATCTAGTACCATAGTGTAACTGTCTTTTTTTATTTGAGAAATAATCTTTTCTCCCTCTTTTTTCTTTATTTCTTCCTTTATCGTATCGTTAATCTTATTTGGTAACTTTTCATCCTGTAATTCTATTATGTTTAGATTACTATATTTAGATAATCTTTTTGAATACTCTGAAATTGCATTTTTCAAGTAATCTTCTTTTAATTTACCAACACAAATAATATTAATATTAATCATTATTCTTATCCTCTTCAATATTATTATCTATACTCTTTACACCTGGATTATCTGCATATATTAACAATAAGCATAAGTATGAAATAAGTAAATTTCTATATGTAAAGAAGAAATGTAAATATGAATGCTCTACAACAATTGTATACCATATAAATGGTACTATCATACATAAATAGTATACTAGTTTCTTTGATGAAAAATAGTATTTAGGACCATATTTTTTCAAGCAATATAATCCATATATAGTTCCTAATATTATGATAATTAAATCTGCTTTAGTAAGACCATAATAGAATATTTTTTGATATGCTCTATGGAACATTCTAGCTTTTAGTTGTTCAGATGAAAGATACATACCTAATCTAAAGCCTAATTGTTTTATTGATAAATCTACTATCTCTGTATTTACTAACCAATCACTTATAACAAGTTTTCCAAGCCATACTAATCCAAAGCCTAATATACATGCAACTCCATTACCAACAAGTTGTCTAAATCTCTTCTTATTATTGGTATCCTCTTCTTCATCAAATAAATTATAAATAATAACTGGAACCACACATCCAACAAGCGGAAATGTTAATAAATCCAGGTATGCAATAAATCCACTTTCTATAAAAAGAAGAAGGTTCAAATGTTTTCTAGTTATTTTTCCAGTTGATATTAAAACAGAAGATATTAGTGCAATTAATAACACATAGTTTCCCTGCATGTTTTGATACCATTCTAAATACTCAACTGCTATAAATGCTGCAAGTACTGCAATAGTTTGTGGCAATCCTTTTTTTCTATATATATTCATAAGTAAAATAGTAAGTAATACAGATAAAACCAAATACATTATGACTATTATTTCTTTATAATCGAAAAATACAAGTAATGGTCTTAATAAAACAATATATCCATGCCAATAACGTGCATATTCATATGAATTAATATCGATTCCTTTTGTAGTTTGGTAAAACTCATTAACCATAGAAAATCTGCTGCTATGATATGGTAGATTTCCAAGCATATCTTCCCATACCCTTGTTGTTTCTCCCGGATTATAGTTTCTTCTACATTTCATTATTGATTCTATTTTATTGTTATCATCCATAGAGTATACTATATTAATCATAATTGAATCAGTTGAATTATCAGTATACATTTGTCTATCAAAAGATTTATAGTATATTTTTTCTCCCTGCTTCAATAGTTGATCTGCACTCTCTTTGCAGTTTTCTTCTATTGCACTTTTGGGAATAACACTTACAATCAATAATGCTGAAAATAGAATTATCATCAACACTATGTACACTATGATATATTTAATTATCTGCTTTAATATATTCATTCTTTTGTTCCTTATAAGTATTATTGCCACTCACATGTTGCTGGTGGTTTACTTGTTACATCATACATAATAAACTCAATTTTATCTGAGAATCTATTTTCTATTTCTTCAACAATTCTCTTTATATCATCTTTAGAAGCTTCTGTTCCAATAATAGCTGGTCTACCAGTCATAAAGTCATTCGTAACAAAAGTTCTAATTGCTACAGAATACTTCTTTTCTATTCCTATTGGAACTAAAACTGCAAATGTTTGATTTGCTTTACTTTTTTCTAAATTAGTAGTTACTATATAATCTACTTCTCTTAAAAGATCTACGCACTCATCATTAATGTTCATATTGAAACAATTGATTTTTCCATTTATTTCTTTTTGATTTAAAACATATGCAACTCTGTTAATTGTATTTATAGTATCTGTAATTTCTTTTGCTTTTGTAGTAACAGTATTCCAATCCATATCAATACCATTACCATATAAAACAGCTAAGTTCCTATAGCTACGTGCATCTCCTTGGACACCAACTGATTTAATAGGAAGTATTTCTCCCTTCTCTGTTGTAGAAGAAAGAATTTCTGCCATTTTATTACGTTCTTCCTCAGTAATTGTAACTTCTAGTTCTTTATTGTGGCATATTAATCTAATAGCAAGACCTGGTCCTGGGAATGGTTGACGAGAAGCTATTTCTTCTTCTAAACCTAGTTTTCTTGCAACCTTTCTAACTTCGTCTTTATGCCAATCACTATTAGTTTCTACGATTAAACCTTTCTTTCTAGCTTCTCTAACAGCTTCAACATCATTATGATGTGTTTTAATTTTATGTGCATATCCAGAAATATCAGGATTTCCACTTTCAATTAAATCTGGTCTTAGAGTGCCCTGAGCTATGAATGTGTTTTCTGGATCTAACCCTAATCTTTGAATTACTTTATTTGTAATTTGAATAAATACATCTCCAATAATTGCTCTCTTCTCTTCAGGGTCTACTGTTGATACTAATGGACCAATTTGTTTTCCTTCAAACTCTATTGTTGTATTAAAGAAATAATCTTTTGCATTTTCTCTAATTAGATTTTTAAGTCCTAACTTCTTTAAGTTTTCACAAATAACATCGCTCTCATTTTTTCTCATGAATCCGCTATCAACATGTATTGCATAAATATTTTCTGGATTCAAAGCTTTTACTAGTAATGCTGCTGTAACGGCACTATCCACACCGCCACTAACCAAAACTATTATCTTATTATTTCCAACTTTTTCTTGAATCATTTTTATAGATGTTTGAATTCTATCCTCTAATGCATATACTTCTTTATAATTAGCTATTTTTCTTAAGAAGTTTTCTAGTATTTTCATACCATTTTCTGTTAAATCAACTTCTGGATGGAATTGAACTCCATATAGTTTCTTAGAATCATTTCCTATAGCAGCTATATTGTCCCCAGATTTTCCTATTATTTTAAAACCTTCTGGAGTAACTTTAACGGTATCTCCATGACTCATTAATACTTTTTGAGTTTTATCTAATGATTCAAAAAGTGGTGAACTTGTATCAATTTCTATTTCATTTTGTCCATACTCTTTGATTAAGTTACTATCTACAGTTCCTCCAAAATAGTCAGACATAAGTTGCATTCCATAACAAATACCTAAAACCGGAATATTTAGTTCAAATATTTTGTAATCGAATTTTAGTCTTTCACTTTCTCCAATATTGTTTGGGCCACCAGATAATATAACCGCTTGGTAATCCTTTAATTTTTCTGCTTGAACATTAATCGGAAAAATATCAGATTTTACTCCTAGTTCTCTTACTCTTCTGTCAATAACCTTGGTGTATTGTCCTCCGCAATCAAGAATAGCTAATTGTTCCATTTTAATCTCCTTTTCTATATAATCTTTAATAAATCTTCTGTCAATCCGTTAAATTGTCCTTGTATTAATTGGCTATTTCCGCCTCCTTTAATGTCTATTTTACTTTTTAAGTTCTCCAATACTTCTTTTAAATCACAACTTTCACTCATAAGAACAAATTTATTATTTGTTATTATTCCTGCGATTTTTGTATCTTTACTATTTAAAATATATTCGCAATACTTTTTCATATCTTGAGGTTGATAATTATCGTTAACTACTATAATTTTTTCATCATTCTCAAGTGCTTCTATATCCTTTTTAAATAAATCCATTTTTAATTTTGAATTCTCTTGTTTTAATTTTTCGAATTCATTTTCTAAAGTCATTATTCCTTCATAGACATTCTCTATCTTTAATGATAGAAGTGTTGAAATGTTATCTAGTTGTTTATATTTTTCAGTATAGTCTTTCACCGCTTTATATCCTGCTACCATATAAACCCTAACACCAGATTTATAGTTTTCTATCTTGAATAGTTTGATTATTCCTATTTCTCCAGTTTTATTTACATGAACTCCACAACATGCACATCTATCATACCCTGGAATTTCTACTATTCTAACATCTTCATTTAATTCAATTTTGCTTCTGTACTCCATCTTCTTAGCTTCTTCGTTAGGATAGATTTTTATTTCTATATCAATATTTTTATAAACTGCTTCATTTGCAATCTTTTCAATTTCTATAATATCACTATGATCGATCGGTTTGTTAAAATCCATAGTTACAAAATCTTTACCAATGTGGAAACCAACATTTGAAGCATTATATCTTTTACATATAATTCCAGATACTATGTGTTCTGCACTATGAGATTGCATATTAGAAAATCTGTAGTCAAAGTCAATTTTTCCATGTACTTTTTGTCCTACTTCAATTTTCTTCTCAACTTGATGATATATCTTATCATTTTTTTCTTCTACAAAAATGACTTTAACATCATTTAATAATCCAACATCTGATGGCTGTCCACCACCCTCAGGATAAAAAGCTGTATTATCTAATACAACATAATTTTTTCCTTTTTCTTCAAAAGATTCTACTACTTTTGCATCAAATTCACTTAAATAATTATCTTTATAAAATAATGTGTTTTCTATCATAATCCTCACCTTTTTAATACCACAAATTATATCACAATATGGCTTCTAATCCAAGGTTTTTCTGTTTCGTTTTTAATAAAAAAAAGTGAATTTAAAGATTCTATTGTCAATAAATTCACTTCTATATATTAAGATATATATTTCAATTATTAGTTCGCAGCAACTTCGTTTGCAACTGGTGCTGTATTAGTTGTTTCTTCTACTACTGTATTTGTATCTTCAACAACTTCACCAGGAATTGGGTCTGTAACAGCTCCTGGTAATTCACTTGGAAGTTCTTCAGGAACATCTTGTTTTTCTTCAATTCTGTATTCTGTTTGAGGAGTTATTATATCTTCATCAACATTCTCGTTTGCTACTACTAAAGCTACTGTAATACCAGCTAAAACAAGTAATAACAATATTATCAATATTAATGCAATTAGTGTAATTCCTTTTTCATTCTTCATTTGGTTTCCTCCTAATTTTTAACTTTTGTTCAACTTTACGTATATATTTTATACATAATAAAAAACAAATTCAAGTGAATTTTAACATTTTTGTAACTTTTTTATAACAATTATGAAAAAATAGCCAAAAATATATATAATGGCTTTAATAAACAAATATTATTGGAGGACTTAATATGTTTGATGAAAAGATAGATGAAATAAAAGATGAAATGATAGATACATTAAAGGATTTGATCTCATACCCTAGTGTATCAGAAGAAACTGATAATCCTAATATGCCTTTTGGTATTAATTGTAAAAATGTCCTAGAACGTTTTTTAGAAATTGCAACTAATATGGGTTTTAGAACAAAAAATGTAGATAATTATTGTGGATATGTTGAATTTGGTGAAGGTGAAGAACTAGTTGGAATTCTTGGACATTTAGACGTCGTACCTGCATTAGAAGAAGATGGTTGGACAACTCCTCCTTTCACTGCAGATATAAGAGACGGAAAATTATATGGTCGTGGATCAATAGATGATAAAGGTCCTGTTATTGCTTCTCTATATGCCATGAAAACTATTATGGATAATTGCAAGATATCAAAAAGAGTTAGATTGTTTGTAGGTTTAAATGAAGAAAAAGGTTGGAAATGCATGAATCATTACAAAGAAGTTGAAGAATGGCCTTCTATTGGTTTTAGTCCAGACGCTAATTTCCCAGGGATTTATGCTGAAAAAGGAATAATGACAATTGAACTTGCTCATCCTATAAAAATTTCAAACTTTGATATTATTAATATTGACTATAAAAACAATGCAATAAATGTAGTACCTAAATATTGTTCAATAACTTTAAAAGCAAATAATAATGCTCACATTTCTAGTGAAGAAACAATTGAGAATATATCTATAACTGCTTTAGATAATGATTTATACAAAATTGAATCATTTGGTACAGCATCTCACGCTTCACTACCTCAATTTGGCGATAATGCAATAAAAAGATTAGTTGAATATTTACTATCTCACTTTGAATTTGATAACAATTATCTATCTTATATATATAATAACGGATTCTTTGATATTGAAAGTCCAAGACTACTATCTTCTCAAGCAATTGAGGATGAGTCTGGAATATTAACTTCAAATGTAGCTCATATGGATTATGATGGAACAAATTTGTCATTTAAAACGAACTTAAGAGTACCCGTAACGTATTCTTTAGATGATATTAAAAAAATGTATGAAGTTTTATTAAATGAATTTCCTGATATAAAAATTGAAAAAAGTGGAATTCAAGAACCATTACATGTAGATAGAAATAGCAATTTAGTTAAAACATTAGTAGAAATATTCAATAGAAAAGCTGGTTATAATCTTGAACCAATAGCTATTGGTGGTGGAACTTATGCTAGAGCATTTAAAAATGTAATATCTTATGGAGCAAACTTCCCTGGTGATAAAGATATGTGTCACCAAGTTGATGAATTTATATACATAGATAAGTTCATCACTTCTGCTAAAATATATGCAGAAGCTATATATGAATTATCTAAATAATAGGACAAACAAAAAGCACTTTACTTCTAGTAAAGTGCTTAATTTTTTCATTATGCTCTTGGATGAGCTTTTTTATAAATGTCTTTCAAATTTTCATTTTGAAATTGCATATATATTTGTGTTGAAGATATATCTGAATGTCCAAGCATTGTTTGAATTGCTTTTAAATCAGCTCCATTTTGTAATAAGTGTGTTGCAAATGAATGTCTTAATACGTGTGGAGTAATATCTTTCTCTATATGTGCTTGATCTTTATAATATTTAACTATCTTCCAGAAACCTTGTCTTGTTAATCTTTTACCATTAATATTAACAAATAGTGCTTCTACGCTATCATCTTTAATTAATATTGGTCTTGCTTTTTCTATATAGTCTTTTAAAGCTTTTAATGAAATTGATCCTAGAGGAATTGTTCTTGCTTTATATCCTGAGTTGCATACGACATATCCTTGCTCAGTATTAACATCAGAAATATTTAAAGAAATTATTTCTGTTACTCTCATTCCTGTAGCATATGCAAATTCAAGCATTGCCTTATCTCTTATTCCTTTTAAATCAATACTTTTTGGTTGATCTAGTAATAACTCAACTTCCTTAGCTGTTAAGATGCTTGGTACCTTTTTCTCAACCTTTGGTGATTGAACACCAACTGTTGGATCTTTTTTTATCTTTTTAGTTCTAACAAGAAATTGATAGAATGATCTAATTGTAGCTAAATTTCTTGAAATTGTAGATGTCTTTTTATTCATGTCTTTTAACATTTTAAAATAAGCATCAATATCTTCACTTTCCATTTTCAAATAATTTAATCCGTTCTTTTCGACGTATTCTTGATATTGTGTAATATCTCTTTTGTAAGATTGTAATGTGTTTGAAGATAACTTCTTATCATTTTCTAGAAAATCTAAAAATTGTTTAATTTGTTTGTCCATTACTAACTCTCCAATCAATATTAATTATTTTTACTATTTATGTTACAATTTACATAACGTATTTATGTTATATCAAATATCTAAAAAAAAGTAAAGTCTTTTTTTAATTTTTATATAAAAAATCGGCTATTATTACATTTTTTGAAAATAATTCTCGATTTTTTCCATAATTTTACTCTACATAATTGAAAAAACAGAGAATAATTCTCTGTTATTATAATATTATAAAGCAAATCTGTAAGCCGGGTTCTGTCGTGGATGGTCATTTATCTAGAATATATATCACTATATATTTCAAGCCACTCATATCGAGAACATGGCGAGCAGCCTTAGCATTCTCTATTAAGGTGTTGCTCCAGATAGGGTTTACACAGCCAATATATCACTATATTGCTGGTGGGCTTTTACTCCACCTTTTCACCTGAACCATAAATGGTTGTTATTTTCTGTTGCACTTTCCCTAGGGT
>AUXO013951950.1_pt1 | contig 12492 bp, 9 predicted proteins | sample 768731 | NCBI WGS metagenome assembly AUXO01 (sample SAMN02715735, study PRJNA202380) | gut metagenome | biome: sheep rumen | host: Ovis aries | place: New Zealand: Palmerston North | reverse complement strand
GAACCCATAATATCCTTTTCTGGATTCATAAAAATAATAATCCTTTGTTTTTGATAATCGTGAAGGCCATAACTCCATATAACAGGAAAAGATAATAAGACAACAAGTAAAACTGCACCAAATTTCCATATTTGGACGCCAGCTATGAAAAATACTATTGCTGATACCAAAACAAGTGTCATTGCAGTTCCAAGATCAGGTTGTTGAAGCACAAGTCCAACAGGAAGCAATACTAAAAATGCAGGAAATAAAAGGTAATAATTACTATGAATTTCATTTATACTTAGTGCTGCAAAATATTTCGCCAATGCAAGAACAAGAGCAATTTTCATAAGTTCAGATGGTTGTATTTTCATAAATCCAATATTAAGCCATCTTTGTGCACCCATACCAACATGGCCAAAAAACATAACACATACCAAAAGGAAAACTGATACACCATAAATCCAATATGCATACTTAACCCAAACCTTTAAATCAATAACTGCAACAACAAATAAAATACAAAAACCTATTAAAATTTTTGGAATTTGTGAAAGTGCCCATGGTGTCCAACTTCCATAACTTATCAAACATTTATACGCATCAGGACATTCCGCTTTTCCTGCACTATATAAAATCATAATACCTACACAACATACACATAGGATAAGAAATGCCAATTTCCAATTCAAACATAAAAACTTTGAAAAGATATTCATTCTATCACTTTTTTTCATAACGGAATAGTCAAGCATTTTCATCCTCCCTATAAATAAAGTTCCAAAGTTTTCATCATTAAATCACGAGCAATAGGAGCCGCAGCACCAGAACCAGACATTCCGTGTTCAACCACAACACTTACTGCATATCGTGGATTTTTATATGGAGCATATCCAACAAACAAAGCATGGTTTCTATATTTCCATGGCAAATCTTCTTGTCTTATAACACCCCTTGCTCGCTCTTCACGAGTAATTCGTTTAACCTGTGTAGTTCCAGTTTTTCCAGCCATATGATTCCCCTTAAAATCAAAATATGCAGTTTTTCCAGTTCCATTTGGTTTATTCACAACTGAAAACATACCTTTCTTTATCATATTAAGATGATGAGGATCAATATTCATTGATGGAAAAATTATATTTGCATCGTTTTTATTTTTTATAATTCTTGGCTTTACTGCAAAACCACCATTTGCAATTCGTGAAGTCATTACTGCAAGTTGCAATGGTGTTACCAAAGTATATCCCTGTCCAATAGATGCAGTAATAGTATCACCAGTATACCAAGCCTCACTTTTGTAATTTCGTTTCCATTCACGACCAGGAACTTGACCTTTTTTTTCATTTGCAAGTTCAATTCCCGTATAATCACCAAGTCCAAATTTGTATGCCATATCTTGGATAACATCCATACTTACCTTTGTTGCCAAAGTATAATAGAAAATATCGCATGAATGAAGAAGTGATTGTTCCAAATTCAAAAATCCATGTCCCGCAGTATTCCAACAATGGTATCGGCCATCACCATAATCCATATGTCCAGCACAATTTATTTTCGTATTAGCATTAAGTTTACCATCAGCAAGTGCAGCCAACGCCGTCATCATTTTGAATGTTGATCCAGGGGAATAAAGACCTTCAATAGCCTTATTTATAAATGGATGACGCGGATTTGTGAAAAGTTTTTCAAATTCCTTTGATGAAACATCCTCATCCAAAAAAATATTTGGATTATATGATGGAACAGAAATCATCATCAAAATATCACCATTGTATATATCCATCACAACGGCACTTGCACTTTCATCCTTTATCCTGTTATACGCATATTCCTGTAATCGTTTATCAATAGTAAGATTTATTCTAGTTCCAGGAATCGCCTTTTTCTTTTTATCATCCAAAGTTTCAATAACACGACCAGTTGCATTTACGACCTGAATACTTTCACCGACTTCACCACGAAGTTCCTTATCCATCAATTTTTCAATACCAGCTTTTCCAGTTTTAAAGTCAGGTAATTGCAAAATAGGTGATGGATCAGATTTTAATTCTTGTTCGGTCACATCAGAAACATAACCTATAACATGTGCAGCAATTTCATCAAATGGATAAAAACGGCGTTTTCCCTCTTCCACATAGACACCTGTAAAATCCAGATTGTTAACCTGAATTTTTGCCATTTCATTCCAACCAAGATTGTTTTTTATAAATACTGGGAAAAATGCACGTTTTCTTTTTACATTTTTAAGGACTTTTTCTTTTTCCTTTTCTGTTAATGGAATAAGTTCAGAAATACGATTTAAAATTTCATCTACAGTCAAACCTTGTGCTGTAACTTCTTCTGGAATCATTTGAATACCATAACTATTTACATTTACAGCAAGTTCAACACCGAATCTATCAGCGATAATACCACGAGGAGGAGGTAAAAGTTTTATCCTAACACTGTTTTTTTCAGAAAGTTTTTTATATTTTTCACTATCTAAAATTTGAAGTTGGTAAAGACGCCCTGCCAAAATAGAAAAAAGGAAAAGTTCGCCTCCTGCAACAAGAAGCGCACGACGATTGAAAACCTTAATCAATTCAGCATCACGCATTGTATTTACTTACCACCCTTTCATAAATTTGATTTAATGGCCAATAAAATATTGGATAACAAAGAATTAAAACAGCCCAACTTAACAATATATTAAAGAAATTTATATTTTCGACAAACATACTGGATATAACAAAATATTTTAATAAAATAAGCACAAGTGTAGAAATGCAAAATGCCAAATATGAAAATGAAAAAGACTCATCAAGTGGGAAAAATTTTTGGTAAAATACAACAAAATATATGCTTAAGAAAATAAACATATTAAAACCAAATTGAGTCCCATCCAAAAAATCTTGGATAAAACCAAAAAGCATAACAAAAATAAAATCAAAACATTTTACCTTTTTCATACCCCAAAAAAATATTGGAATAAGGACAAGTGTTGCCTTTACATTATAAACAGGAATAAATACAAACGAAAGAACAAGTATAAAAAAACTACTTAACCAAGGAAGTTGCTTGGATAAAAAGGATTTAAGCCATTTATACTTGCTTTTACGAACCAAATTGAACCTCACTCTGATATATTAGTTTCTATAAGAAAATTTTTTATCCCATCAGTATGAGATGTTTTGATTACCTTTATATAATCAATGTTTGATTTATGAACAAAAGGTTGAATAATAATGCCGTTATCTTCACTTATGCTACCAATAATACCAACAGGAATTCCTGCTGGTAAATTACCACCCATTCCAGATGTAACAACGACATCACCTATTTGAACAGGTTCCTGATTTTCAAAATGCACAACTTGTGGATAATCAGTATTATCACCAACAAGAAATGCACGCGTTTTTGTTCTTTCAATTTGAACTGGGATTTTTGAATTTGCATCAGAAATAAGTATCATTCTTGAGTAATTTGTTCCAACAGAATTTATTTGACCAACCAAATATCCATCGACAAGAACACCTTGGTATTTTTTAACGCCTTCTTTTGCACCTGCATCAACCAAAAACGAGTGAGTAAAACCAGAACCAGAAGAACCCAAAACTCTTGTAGAAAGAAGATAATTAACTGCATTTGTTTTAAAGTTATTTAATTTTCGAAGTTCCTGATTTTCGACTTCTATTTGTTTGAAATAGTTAAGTTGTTCCTTTAATTTTGAAATCTCAGTTCTAAGTTCGTGATTTCTTGCATCTACATCACGAAAATTTTTTACATCAACAATAAACGATCCGACAAGGTATATTGGATAAGAAATGACCTTTACAAATGGCGACATAACATCGGCGACAACGCCACTTGTCCTATTTAAAATAACATTGTCCGGTTTTCCAATGAATATAAGGATAAATGAAAAGATAATAAACATTATGACAAAAATCTTTCGCACAAGTTTTTTTATCATTTGTATTTTTACTGCTTTTGATGTACTTAACTTATTCAAAATGGCCCCCATATTCAATGCCTTATATTTATAGCACCGTAATTTTAAAGAGTCATCATTTTTTTTCACTTTTATCAAAAATTTAGTTCTTTACAAATAGCAAAAAAATTTATAACATTTTGGAAAATATGAAAAAAGTAGAACGAAAACATAAAAATATCAAGATTGTGCCAACAAAAAAGCCTAATTTGTTGGCTGGATTTTGGCATTTTCTTATTCATCAGTTGGATGTAAGGTGGAATTTTTTATCAAGAAAATTTCTTAAATCTGAATTTATCCCTGTTTATATTGCTATACTTATATTCATAATTATTGCGATTATATCTGGAACTATGGTGTTTTATGATACTAATTCTCACATTACATCATACAGAAAAATGCAACAATTATTCCTTGATTCAGGGTATGATTTGGAAAAAATAAGAAACAAAGAAATAGATGTTCCTCGAATTTTTATAAAATCTTTGCCTGATGATTTTAATATGATAGAATCGCCAAAGGAAAAAAAGGATTTATTTATAAAATTCCTTTTACCTCTTATTTTAAAGAAAAACGAAGAATTAAAAATTGGTCGTGAAAAATTATTGAAAATACAGGAAAAAATTGAACAAAATAAAAAATTATCTGATTATGATAAATCTTTTTTAGATTATGTTCATCAAGAATATAAAACGGAAACTGGTGATATAAAGGATATACTTGTAAAACTTGATGAAATTTCTGTTTCTATGGCATTGGGGCAAGCTATACAAGAAACAGGATGGGGAGAATCTAGATTTTTAATAAAAGGAAATTCTATATTTGCAGAATGGACTTGGGGTGGCGAAGGTATGCTTCCTAGGGCAAGAAAAATTGGACTTATTCATAGAATAAAGACATTCCCTACCCTTTATGATTCAGTAAATAGTTACGCAAATAACCTTAATAGAACCAGATATTATGCTGGGTTTAGAAGAATGAGAGCAAGACTTCGTGAACAAGGGAAGCCTTTGTTTGGACGCTGGTTGATGAGCTCTATGGTTCACTATTCTACGGAAAAAGACAGGTATATTCTTGATGTAAAAAGAATAATTAGGGATAATCATCTTGATGATTTTAATGAGGTGAAATTACAACCTGACACTTCACCTTGAAAAAAAATGGGAGATAAATATGTTTAAATCACGACAAAATAAAAAGCAAAAATTAGTATCTATTATTGTTCCTGCATACAACTGTGCGAAAAGTATATCTAAAACTTTGGACAGTTTGCTTGCACAAACATATAAAAATATTGAAATAGTTTGTATAAATGATGGTTCAAAAGATTCAACATTTTCTATCCTTTATGATTACAAAAAAAGTGATAAAAGGGTCAAAATTTATAATAACAAACAAAATATGGGAATTGCATATACAAGAAACCGTGGCGTAGAACTTGCTCATGGCGACTATATTATGTGGTGTGATGCTGATGATTGGTATGAAAAAAATATGGTCGAAGAAATGGTTATTCCAATGGAAATGGACTATATCGACTTTGCGATGTGTGAAACAAATGTCGTGCATGATGAAAATTTAACAGAACGACTTTTGCTTGAAAATTTTAAATTTATTATTCAAATTCCAGATAATGAATTACAATATGTATCATACAAAACTTTTTTGGAAATGTCTTGTGTCCTTTGGAACAAAATTTTCAGAAAAAGTATTATTGATAAATATAAAATAAGGTGTGCCAATACAAAATATGCCGAAGATGAAAATTTCCTTTTTAAATATTTGTCTATGTCGAAACATTATTATTGTGTTCATGAAAAACTTTATAACTATTTAAGAAATGAAAGCGGAATTACAGGTGGAAGACTTGCTAAAAAAAGTAGCGACACCCTTTCTGCTATTAAAGATGTAGAAGATTTTATACACAAATATAAAATAAAAGATTATTACAATATTGCAGAAAATATTTCCAATAATAAAAAGGAATATTATGCAACTTTGTTAGATAAATCTATGAATCTAGAAGTTCTTGGATTGAATAGTTTAGTAAAAAATATTGAAACTAGTTTACCAAAAGATTTTCATATATTTTATGCTGTAGATAATAGTTGTATTGAACCTTTTATTGTATCAATAACTTCTGTTGTAAATAATGCAAATAATAATGAAGTTTTACATTTTCATATTATATATCGTGAACTTGATAATATAAAAATATTGAAAAATGAACTTTCATTTAAAAAACATACTGTGGAATTTATTCAACTTTCGAAAAAACAAATTTCAAGATTAGGCGATTTTAAAAATGATATTTCAACATATAAATATTTCATACCTGAAATTGCTAATGAATTGGATAAATGTCTTTATTTGGATTGTGATACAGTGGTTTTATCATCTCTTGATGAGCTATATAAAACAAAACTTTTGAAATCGTATATGGCAGTGGTTGAATCTGCTATAGATAGTGAGAAAAAATCTGAAAAAGTTAATTTGTTAAACATTCCAAACTATTTTGATTGTGGTGTTATTCTTATGAATCTTAAATTGATACGAGAAGACGACCTTGCAAACAAATGGATTGTTGCAAGAAAAAATATTTACAAATATTTAGAAAACCCTGATTGCGATGTAGTAAATCTTATTGTAAATAACATATTTACTATGTTGAAACCTCAATATAATCTTCAAACTGAAATTTTTGAAAATCCAAAACCATTTTGGTGTTATACAACAGATGAAAAAGAATTTGCAAAAAATAATCCTGTAATTATTCATTATTCCGGAAAAAATAAACCTTGGAATTCTGTTTCATCACATTTATGGAAGGATATTTATTTTAAATATTTAAAATTGGCACCGAAAAAACACTTGTGCTATTGGAAAAATGTATAAAAAAAATCCCCACCTAAACGATGGGGAATTTTTATACAAAGAAATTTTATTCAATACAACAATTAACTGCTTTTTTAACAGCTTCTTTTAATTTTGAAATTTTAGTTGTTTTCTTTTCTTCTTTTGAAACAGATTTCGAAGATTTTACATCTTGGTTTGCAATTTTAATATTTGAAAGATGTTCTTCGATTTCCTTAACATCTATACCGGCATCCTTTACCCATTCAACATCCTTTAAATTTATTGCATTCATATTTAAACCCCAGAAAAGGCAATAAAGTTCGTATGCTTTATCAAACAAGTCGTATGCCTCTTTTGTATTACCCATAGATTGTTGTTTGGTTCCAACTTCCATCAAACGATATGCAGCACCAAGCAAGTGTTTTGAAATACACCAAACTTCACCTTCGTATGCTTTTATCATTTTTTGCATCAATGTTTTACGCATATCGCGAATCTCTTCAATTAAATCATAGAACGAAGTCTTTCCAGTTTTTGCACCTGAAAAAATCAAATGTTCTTCGATAGAAATTAAGTTCATAATTGCAATAGATAAATCCTGATCGGATGATAAATCCTTTGGATTAACTTTTTTCATATTATCAATTTTTTCAACAAATGCTTTTAAACTTTTTTCTCTTTTATTATCCTTTTTCATTACTCTTTCCTCCTATGGTAAATAATTAAAAATTATTGATGTTACAAGTAAAAATACAACAGCCATTACAACCTTTTCAAATGGGAAATGTGCATGACCTCCATTTGCGGTTTTCATTTTTTGGTAAATAAACTGAGAAAGCCAAAATGCAAAAGCACCAGAAATCATACTTATCAAAAAGGCATCAATACCAAAAAATGTATCAAATTTATACTGAACAAAATTATACATAACTGGAACAAGAAGTAATGTCATAACGCCCCAAAAAATGTGATAAAACTTAAAGGTCCACTTTTTATACTCAACAAATTTAATTGTAAAGTAATATGTCATCAAAAGAAGTCCACCAATCCAAACGCCAGTTGCATTATCTGATATTCCCAAAGCCCTTGAAATACCAAGGAATGCACCCATAGCAACAGTGCAAACTGCACATGCCGGATTTGCCCTTGCAACAGATGAAATTAACATAGATATCAAAAATAATAATCTAACCATTTTTACCTTTCCTTATATAAATTCAATATATAACAATTTTATATATGACTGTAAAATTGTCAAGTTTTAATACCCTTCCTTTATCAAATCAAGAATTGTTTCCTGATCAGTATATGGAATATTTTTTGTGCCAAATGTGACATAGTCTTCATGCCCTTTTCCAGCAACCAAAATAACATCGTCAGGTTTTGAAATTTCCATTGCCTTTTTAATAGCATCACGACGACCAGTTTTTACCTCTATCGCATTAGGGCAATGTTTCAAAATTTCATCCCTTATTTTTTGTGGATCTTCACATCTTGGCGAATCATCAGTTAATATAGGAATATCGGCATATTTATTTGCAATAGTGCCAAGTTCAAAACGACGAGTATTTGCTTCGTAAATATCACCACAAGTGCTAAATACATTTATAATTCGACCATTTCCCTTTAACATAGGGCGTATAGTTTTAAGAGTGTTTTCCAAAGCTTCTCCCTTATACGCAAAATCGACATAGATACTTGCCCCTGATTTCGTTTTTCCCATATATTCAAGACGACCAAGTGCATTTCTAACATTTCCAAGGAGTGGAATTACCCTTTCCCAATCAGGTGTTGTTGCAGCAACCATACCTAATGCACACATAAGATTGTTAAGTTGGAATGAACCAAGAATTTTTAAATCCAAATGGTATTTTTTACCAAACAATTCCACATCTGCAATTTGTCCTTCCAAACTGGTTTGTTGAGATAAAATTTTAAGTTCAGTTCCGTTTCGTCCGTATGAAAACACCCTGACGCCTCGATTATCACAAATTTGTTTTAAATAATCGTATTCTGGAACATCTGCATTTAAAACAGCAGTCCCTGTAATATCAAGATTTTCACGGAAAAGTTTTGATTTAGATTTTAAATAAGCATCATAACTTCCATAAAATTCAAGATGGTCAGTTCCAAGGTTTGAAAAACCTGCGGCTGAAATTTTTATATTTTCCATACGAAGTTGATCAAGTCCATGGCTTGATAATTCAATCGCACCATGTTCAACACCTTTTTCCTTAAAATATTTCAAAAATTTGTATGCTTCACCATTACCAGGTGTTGTATGATCGGCATCACTAAACTTTACAATTTCCTTTTTACTGTAAACATTTTCCACAATCATACCTATTGTGCCGATACTTATTGTTGGGAATGAAAGCAATCCCCAAATTTGTCTTGTAAAATCGACAATAGATGATTTTCCACTGGTTCCAGTAATTGCACAAATAACTTCGGGTTGCTTTTTATCATAGAAAGTAAATACCAAATCAGCCAAAGCCTTTCTTGGATTTTCGGTTCTAATTATGAAAATATTTTTTTCCTTTATCAAAGACAAAGTTTTTTCATCAAATTCGTATGATGGTTCAACGACAATAGCTTTTGCTCCTTTTTGAATAGCATCATATGAATAATTAGCACCATTTTGTGCAAATCCTTTTATACCAACAAAAATACTTCCATCGACAATAGTTTTGGAATCACATGAAACAAGATGAATTGGTGTATCGGTCGCACTGGCACATTCGTATCCTGCTTCGGAAAGAAGTTTATTTAGCGGTTTTGAAGGTAAGGCAAGTTTGTTTCTAATAAACTCTTTATCCTTTTCATACATAGTTCCACAAATTATAATTGAATCCCAATCGCGTGATGTATCAATTATTTCATTGATAGCTTCGTAACGATTTGGAATTACCCTAGCCTTTGGGCAATATTTAAGCAATGTTGAACGAATATTTTCAGGATTTTCAGTTCTTGGATTATCATCTACAATTACAACTGTATCTGCATACTCATTTAAAACTTTACCCATTTCAATACGACGAATTTCTGGTCTATCTCCACTGCAACCAGCAATGCAAATAAGATTATGTTTTACATACGGTCTGAACTCGGTCAAAAGTTTTTTAAGCCCGTCACCATTATGTCCGAAATCAACAAATATTTTTGCCCCATTAGGTGTAGTTGCGACATATTCAATACGACCTTTTTCATTTTTTATATCAGAAACTTTTGAAAGTATTTTTTCCCAATCTTTACAAGATGAAATAAACATTCCAAGTGCACACATAAAATTGAATACTTGGAACTTGGTAACAAGGTTTAATGTCATATCATAAGTTTTTCCAAATATTGATAATTTTACTTGTTGTTTATCATCGACTATTTCATATTTTTCAAGTCTGATATCGGATTGTCGATTTTCACCGTATGTTATAACTTTTATTCCCCGAGATTTACAAACATCAACAACTTTTTGTCCTTTTGCATCATCTATGTTTATTGTTGCAGTGCCATCGGAATCAAGAAGTTCAGAAAATAGACGAAGTTTTGCATTAAAGTATTCTTCGACCGTTTTATGATAATCCAAATGATCATTTGAAATATTTGTAAAACCAGCTGATTTTATTTTTACACTATCAGCACGATGTTGTTCAATACCATGACTGGAAGTTTCTATGGCTACATTTGTAACACCAGAAGAAGCAAGATTATCTAAATTTTTATGCAAATCAATAGCATCTGGTGTTGTTAAAGTTTTTCCACCTACACCATCAGAAGTATGAATACCAACTGTTCCAATAGATGCAGATTTAAGATCAATAAATTCCCACATCTGACGAATAAAGTTTACAACTGAACTTTTTCCATTTGTTCCTGTTACTGCACAAACAAATTCTGGTTGATTAGGGTAAAAATTACTTGCAATAATAGATTCAACTAAACGAATATTATCTACAAATATAAATGGAATATGTTGATATTTTTTAATATCTATATAATCTTTGTTTTCTTTATTAGTAAGGATAGCAACAGCACCCAAATTTATTGCATCATCAATGAAATCAGCACCATTAACTTTTGTTCCTTTTACTGCAATAAAAAGACTACCTTTATTAACTTTTGATGAATTATTTTCAACAGAGGTTATATCTAAATCCAAATTTTTATTTTCTATTTCATAAGAAATATTATTTAATAATTCTGAAAGTAACATTTTCTTTCCCTTTAAATTTAATATTTAGATATTTTATAAGAAAAAATGTCAGTAATCAATAGAAACTTTTACTTGTATATTTACAAGAAAAAAGTTACAATTTACAAAGACTAAGGGGATTGTAAAATGGAAAAATTTGAAAATTATGATGTAATTCGTGTTTTTGATGAAAAGGCATTGGCTAAAAATATTGAAAATACTATCAAAAAAAATAAAACAAAACTTGGTGTTGTGGTAAAGGCAAATTCGTATGGAATTGGAATTGAACGGACTTTACCTGTTTTTGAAAAACATAAAATTTCTGATTTTTTTACACAAGATATTATTGAGGCAAAAAAAATCAAACGCTTGCTTGAAAATAAAAATGCAAATATTTATGTTTTTGCAGGTGTGCAAGATGGACAAGCCGAAGATTTTATCAAAAATAAAATTATCCCTTTGTGTGTAAATCTTTCCCAGATAAAATATTTTAATGAAAAAGCAAAGGGACAAAAATCAAAACCAAAAATTGGAATACATTTTGATACAGGAATGAACCGAACTGGACTTTCCCTATCCGAAGTAGAGGAGCTTTCCAAAAATTTTGAAAAAATAACATCAAATCTTGATGTCGTTTTATATGTAAGTCATCTTCACAGTTCGTATGAAAAAAACAACAAAGCAAATAACAAACAACTGGAAAAATTTACAAAAATTATATCTAAACTTCCAAAAAGAATATGCAGTCTTTCCGCAACTGGTGGAAGTTTTAGATTGCCTGAAAAATATCATTTTGATTTATTAAGGGTTGGATATGGTATTTATGGAGTCCTTAGGGAAATGGATGCTGTCGTTTCCGTGTATGCAAAAATCTTACAAATACGCGATGTTGCAAAAGGCGAAAGTATCGGATATTTTGGTGGTTATAAAGCTGAAAAAAATATGAAAATTGCAATTCTCAATATTGGATACAAAGACGGATATTCAAGAAGTTTAAGTCATACAAATAAGTGGAAAGATAAACTTCGTGCCAAACTTAAAAGTGGGGCTAATTTTGCGACAAGTTATGCTGTTATTGATGGAAAATACAAATGTTATGTTGTTGGAATTGTTTCTATGAATAATATTATGATTGATGTTTCAAATGTTCCAGAAAAAGTTTTAGCAAAGGTTAAATTTGCTGAAATAGTTGGTAAAAATGCAAACCTTATGGATTTCAGAGAAGCAAACGGATTTATTCCATGCGATTTGTTAACATCACTACTTTTACCAAATCCAAATGCTGTGGATATGAATATGGATGAGTTTAAAAAACTTAAAATATAAAAATTCAAGCAAGTGTTTGAAAAAATCCCCGTTTTGAATTTCGGGGATTTTTATTTTATTTTTTAGAAGGCTGTTTAGTATTTATAGCAGGTTGTTTTGATGGCTTTTTTACTTCTGGTTTTTTAACTGGTTTCACAGAAGAAAATCTTTCACCATAAATTGCCAA
>AUXO016536141.1_pt1 | contig 12494 bp, 11 predicted proteins | sample 768731 | NCBI WGS metagenome assembly AUXO01 (sample SAMN02715735, study PRJNA202380) | gut metagenome | biome: sheep rumen | host: Ovis aries | place: New Zealand: Palmerston North | reverse complement strand
ATATCACAAAAAACTCCTTAGACTTTGCTTTTTTCTTTCCTTTATTGCTTTATTGTTGTTTGACTTTCCTTTGTTTTTATATTTTTTATAGTTTTTGCTTTTCATAATCGCGTTGTTTCTGTGTTTTTTATTAACTCTCGCATCGCTGTTTGAAATTGTTTTTTTATCTCTTTTCAAATCGTCGTCTTCAATGTCTCTTCCCATTATCTTTTCATATTTATCACCTCGTTTTTTTGTTTTGCCATCGTATTCAAGTTCTTCGCTATCCTTTTCAATTTCATCATCTTCATCTTTTTCAAGCTCTTCGTCAAGGTCTTCTTCCAAATCTTCCTCTTTTTGTTTTTTTTTGCCTTTGCCTTTTTTTAGTTTTATAGTTTTGCTATTATCTTTTGAAGCTTTTGACTTTCCGCTAATGGCAACGGCTATGCTCCAAAAGGTAAAAACAGCAAAGCAAACTATTGCAACAGCACCGGTAATTTTCCAGAATGAAGAAGTTTTGATAATTCCCGCAACACTTTCTTCCAAGTGAAGCCCCTTTGTAAAATCTGCCATTGTAGCCACCCATCTTAAAAATGCATCTGCAAGCCAAAGACCACCACCAACTCCAATGATGGCAAATGTTGGGGTCATGCACTTGAAAAATCTTCCAATCCATCCGCTTGGATAATTTGGCATTTTCAGCTTTAAAGCTTCAAGCTTTTCCTTTTCTTTTTTGTGTTTTTTCTTTTCTTTCTCTAAGTCTTTTTCATAGCTTTTTATTATTTCCTCCAATGATTTTTGATGCTTTTCCATTTCATCAATCATCTTTTCGCGTTTTTTTTGTTTTTTCTTTTTCTCCTCTTCTTCGTCAATCACGAACATACGCGTGCATTCTGCAAGCAATTTTACAAAAATGTTTTTTATTTTCCATAATCTTACACATTAGCCGAGTCCGCTGAATGTAATCATAAATCTATACATAACCGTGCTTGGTGTATTATTTAATCTAACCTTGTTTTCCGATATTCTAAATCCAAGAGTGACGCAACTAATTGTATATTGTGCCATTAAACTATAACTTGTAAATCCCGGATCAATTTTTCTGTTTGGTGCATCCATTCCATTGAGATTATATGTCGCACTTGCAGAAAGTTTTAAATCTTTAATTGGCGTCAAAGTTATTGTCCCGTTTAATGCATCCATTTTTATACCAAAAATATTTGAATTTTTTGAAAAACTATCATATCCAAGAGATATAGAAAAATATTTCATTCCATAAGAAACATTAAATAAAAACATTCTCAATTCTCCATTGTGTATATCATAATTAAAAGCACTATTACCAGATATACCAAAGAATTTAAACCCGAAGTTTCCCATTAAATCCGAAACAGAGCGACGGAAGCCCGTGAATTCTGCCAAGTATCTTTCTTCAATGTTGCCATTAAAGCGAACATTTTGTGCTAATCCACCACTTATTTCAATATTTTTGTTAACTCTGTGTTTTACATCCGCACCATAAACAAAAGACCCACCGATGTCGTAAATTCCGTAGCCACTGCTTTGCAACAATTCAAAAGCATTATAGTAATTCATCCCCATTGCAAAATTGTCTTCCGCTGGTAAATATAAGCTTCTTTTATCGTTTGGTGAATATCTTATTGCAACTTTTGGAGTTATAAATGTTTTTCCAACTGGCGAGCTTATCAAAAAAGAGTGTTCTGCTTGCAACTTGTTAAAATTCAAAACAGAGAATTTATTGAAAGCATCAAGCCCATTTGTTAAAATATTGCTGTTTGCATAATAATTCCCTTGTACAAACCCACTAATGTTGCCAAAGTAATAATTTAAATTATTCCACATATATTGATGTGGCAAATATGCCGGCTCGCTAAATTCACTATAACTTATATGATTATACTGCAATCTCAATAATGTATCTGCCGTTATTTTTGTCCCGTTTTTGAAAAAATAAGGTAAATGATAACCGCCATCCACTCCGGCAGTCGCAGTATCAAATCCTTCTTTTCTGTTGATATAATAGGCCTTACTTCTTATGTAAAAATTTCCTCCAAGTCTGTCTTTATTAAAATCATAATCTGCTCGTATAACTGGAAAAACCAAGGGTGTAGTTTTGTTGTCAATATTCAAAAGTGCCGATCGATATGTATAAGCTTCAACGGAAATATAACGATTATAATCAACATCATAAAGATGAAAGGTGTTTGTTCTAATTGCCCTTGCATCGCCAAGATACATATAAGCAATTCTATTGTCGGAAGCGTAATATTGACTGATGTTTAAAAAAGTTGTATTCGTTAGTTTTAACCTTGCTTTTAAATCCGCCATCCAACGAATTCCTTTTATTTTGTCTCCGTCGGCTTTGCCACCTTTCGTCGCTCCAAGTCCAGTATCTTCATCAACAAGTTGCGACCAGTCCATAAGCATACCTTCAAGAACATAAAAACTTTCGTAGTTATATTTTGTTGAAACCAAATGCCTAAACTTAAAATCTGTATGACTTGTGCGGTAATCTGATAAATCTCTTAATTGCCATCTTTTATCGGTATTATTTAAATTATTTCTCACATTTGTACCGACATTTGTCATCCAACTTAAAAGACCAATATCAAAATATTGGCTTCTGCTGATTATAAAATCCATATCATCGCTAATTTTCCAGTAAAACGGCAATTCAAAACCAGTTTGTTTTGATTTTGAAATTACCAACCTTGGCATTAAAAAACCAGTATCTCCGCTGTTATCTGTATGCAGTGTGTATTTTGGGATATAAAAAACCGGTATGCCTAAAATTCTCCATTTCATTTTTTCAAAAGTAATTGTTGCTTGTTCTTTGTCATGAATGACTTTGTCGGCTTTTACAGAAATAAAAGTTGTTTTCAATTTATCGTGCATCTCCTCGTCAGTGTTGTCTATTGAATTTTTTTGCAGTGGTTTATTAAGCAGTTCGTCTTCCTCTGTCATTGCAAAAAAAGGTGTTTGCCTATTACTTTCTACATTGTCATCAACAAAAATTTTACAAGGACAAATTGACACATCACTTAACGTGAAAACGCAATCGCTTTTTTTCAGTTTTGTGCTGTAAATTTCCGTATGATCTCTATTTCCACCGGGAAAAATCTGAGCGTTATCTATTTCACTTATACCTGTATTTTCATCTCTAAACATTGATTTTGCGTAAATTATGTTATCATCTTCCGTTCGCATTTTGACCCAATCATTTGCGTAAAAAACATATTTCTCCTCGTCCGTCTCTTTGTCTTTTACCGCGACCATTTTGCTACTTTTTTCTTGTTTTTGTTTGGCCTCTGCGACTTGCTTTATAGCTTTTACATCACCGGCATTCATCAATAAATTTTGTCGCCTAACTATCGCGTGTCCGTTGGCAAAAAATGAATTATTTTCACCCATTTTTACAAAGTCCGCTTCAATGAAAGTTTGTTTATTTCCTACCTGATCGGCAAATAATTCCGTGTGCGATATTAAAAATAAAATTAGTGATACAATCAAAGTTTTTCGCACGCATTTTTACAAGTGGAAAAAAAGTTTTATATTTTTCAAGAAAAAGCAAAATTAGCATTCAGAAAACAAAATTCTGTTTTTTTTTGTAAAAAGAATATGTTTTTTTCTAAAAAAGAATGATAGTAAAAATGTTGGTAATTTTTAGCTATACCAGACGATGAATTGCAGAGAAAATTGGAAATACATCGTCGTGCTCTTAATATACGGGCTGACCAAGCAAGAAAGAATTTTAAACAAAAAGATCATAACGTAGATAAAAGCTACGATAACAACGAGCAAGAAATAGATGCAAAACAACCACAAACGGGAAAAAACGATGCGAAAAAAAAAGGAAACGATGTAAGTTGTAACGATTGTTCTATTTGATAATTTATTTATTTCAACTTGTAATCCCAAAAGCATTAAGCTACCAAAATGGAAGCTTAATGCTTTTATGCATTAGCATTAAGATAAATGTCTAATAAAACACTTTCTGTTTTTCTTTATTGTTGTTTTGAAAATTTTTTTACTTTTTATTGGCTTTTTTATTTGCCTTCTTGTTCTTCGTATTAGCGACCTTCTTTTCCTTTTTTCCATCGCCATCGTTATATTCCTTTACAACTTTCTTTTCCAACAAATCATCAAAGGTCAATTTTTTCCATTCAAAATCTATTGCCATAGCATTGATATATTGCACATCGGTGCCTTCAATATGCAAAACAATTTTATTGATGTCTCCGTTTTCAAATGGTTGCAAATAAGCATAGTCTTCTAACATCATCTTTTTATAGCTCTCTGTTGAAACTTTTTGAATAAACTCTTCCTTTGTCTTGGCAATAATCTTTTTCTTTTTTGCTTTCTTTTTTTTCTTTCCGTCTTCTTTTTCAACAGGAGGTTTATAAATGTTATATTCCCTATAATACGCACAGCCGACGTCATTTTTTTCTGAAAATACAAAGGCTTTTGTTTTTCCTTCCGCATCCGTGTCGCTACGATATAAAATCAACTTTAAAACTTCATAATAATCAGGTAAATAAAGTTGAGTTTGAAAACCTTCAATTTCTTCGTCTTTTACGATTATCTTGTTAATTATGTCAAACTTTTGTAGATCACATTCAAGTGTTGGCTCGCTGTAAAACTCGTCTTTATATCGGCTTTTTGTAATCATATCGTCATTTGACATTGTATAATATCTTCCGCCGATATTGACAACTTTGCCATCTTCAACCGAAATTATTGCTCCACAATCAAGTTCATAAGTTCCGTTTTCCGGAACTGAATAATCAAAGACATTATTTTTAATAGTTCTAACAAAAACCTCGTTATTTTTCACGACAAAAAGTTCGCCACTTTTCCCCTCTTCTACGTTTCTTGCGGAGAATAAAACTCTTCCAGAAGCGAAGACAACCCCTGAATAAAAGAAAGAAAGAAAAAAACAAAAATAAAAAAAACTCCTGCAAATAAACAACGTCATTTTGATTATTTTGTAATCATTGAAACTTGGCTGTAATCAACATCGACTTTTGTTTCACAACCGAATATCATAACACCAACGACAAGTTTTTGTTCTTCTTTGTTGTTATAAAGAATATTCCCTTCCATTGTAGCAAATGAACCACCATTGATTTTAACTCTATCGCCAATATTAAATTTAATATTTTTGTCGCTATTGGAAAGACCTTTTACATTGTTTATCATTGTATTATATTCTTCATCTGTAATTGCTTTTGGAAGCATCTGACCGAAGCCATTCAAACGGAAGAAATTACGTAAAAACAAAATAATTGCATCCGTAAGTTTTATTTTCATAAACACATATCCCGGATATGAATTCACTTCTTTTTCAACTTTCTTGCCGTTTTTATATTCAACAAAGTTATATTTTGGAATTGTGAAATCCAAGAAATAGTCCTCGCCTTTCATTCCGTCTTTTTCAAGAATGCTAAAAGAAGCCCTCAACTTCTTTATCATTGTTTCTTCCTTTTTTGCTTGAACACGAAAAACATACCATCTGGCAACGACATCTTTATCGTCTTGTTTTTCCTCAACTTTTTCAACACTTTTTTTCTTACCTGCCATAAAAAAAACTAAATAAATATAATCTTCATTATCAATGACGAAACCAATGAGTCAATAAGTACAAACGAGCAAGCGGTAAAAGCTGTTATTATCAAAATCATTATTGTTAAATGCATAAGCTCTTTTCTTGGAAGCCAGACGACTTTTGAAAATTCCAGCTTTACATCACGAAAATAGCCAAATAAACCACTCAACTTACTCATAACTATCAAAATTCGTTCCTCAAAAACTATTCATCGCTAACTGTTAACTTTTTACGTCCTTTAAATCTTCTGCTACGCAAAACATCACGTCCGCCAGCGGTTTTCATTCTTTCACGAAAGCCGTGAGTTCTAACGCGTTTTATCTTGCTTGGTTGCCAAGTTCCTTTACTCATACAGGCAAGTCTTATGTGGCAAGTATAAAAATCAAGAAAAAAAACTTGTAAATAAACAACAATATCAGCATTGCTTTTTCGTGGCTGAAAACTTATTGCAAATTGCTAATCAAATTGTTGCAAAAATGAGCGAATTGGACGCAAAACTTGCGGAATGCACGGATTACAAAGAAAGTGCAAAAATCAGCAAGGAGAAAAGCAATTTAGAGGATACTTTTAATTGTTCGCAAGAGTTAGTAAGTGTTGTAAAACAACTTGAAGAGATAGATGAAATGCTAAAAACCGAACAAGACCCAGAAATGCGACAGATGATGCACGAGGAGCAACTGGAACTTGAAAAGAAAAAACCAGAATTAGAGCAAAAATTAAAAATCCTTTTGATACCAAAAGATCCAATGGATGGCAGAAACGCCATTGTTGAAATGCGTGCTGGAACCGGTGGCGATGAAGCAGGACTTTTTGTTGCAGATTTGTTTTCAATATATCAAAAGTATTGTGAAATTAAAGGTTGGAAAATTGAAGTTTTGCATTCGTCCGAAGGTGAGGTTGGCGGAATGAAAGAAATTTTTTTCAATGTCAGCGGAAAGGAGGTCTACGGACATTTGAAATATGAAAGCGGGACGCACCGCGTGCAAAGAATACCGGAAACGGAAACACAAGGACGAGTTCATACAAGTGCTATAACGGTTGCGGTTTTTCCGGAAGTGGAAGAATTTGATGTTGAAATAAAAGATAGCGATTTGCGTATTGATGTTTGCCGTTCAAGCGGTGCCGGCGGACAACACGTGAATAAAACTGAAAGTGCCGTGAGAATTACACATAATCCAACTGGTATTGTAGTGTTTATGCAGGAAGGGCGTTCTCAAATTCAAAATCGTATAAAAGCAATGCAAATCTTGCGAAGCCGTGTTTATGAATACGAAAAAGAGAAAAAAGAAGCCGAACATAAAGCCGACAGAAAGGCACAAATAGGTAGTGGAGACAGAAGCGAAAAAATTAGAACTTATAATTATCCTCAAAATAGAATTACAGACCATAGAATTGGAATGACACTTTATAATTTGGATAGAGTTAGCGAGACAGGAAACATTGATGAAATTATACAAGGTCTTCGTGCGGACGCACAAGCAAAAGTGCTTGCGAGTATGGAATAAAAAACGATGGTTTAGATAGGTAAAAATAGGGTTGAATGAATTTTAGTAAAAGATTAAATGGATTTAATCAAAAGTTATTGATGCTTTATTTGTATGTATAAATTGAAGATTGAAGGCGGGCATAAATTGAATGGTGAAATTGAAATTTCAGGGTCAAAAAACGCAGGTCTTGCTGTGATGGCCGGCTCTATTTTATGCGACAAAAAAATTACTTTTATAGGTTTGCCAGATATTCAAGATATTTATTCAATGAACCATTTGCTTACAGATCTCGGCACGAAAATCTCGCTTGATGTCTCAAAAATTAGCCAATATGGTCCAGATAAATCAATTTTTGAATTTGATAATTCCAACATCAATAAACAAATCGCAAGTTATGATTTTGTAAAAAAAATGCGAGCTTCAATTTTTGTTCTTGGACCTTTACTTACTCGTTTTGGAAAAGCAAAAGTTTCTTTACCAGGTGGATGTGCTATTGGCATCCGCGGTGTTGATATTCATCTTGAAGGAATGCGGGCACTTGGAGCAAAAATTGAAATAAACAACGGATACATTGAAGCAGATGCCGAAAATGGTCTCATTGGTTGCGAGTATAAACTTCCTTTTCCATCGGTTGGAGCGACTGAAAACATAATTTCAGCAAGTATACTCGCAAAAGGAAAGACCATTTTAAAAAATGTTGCAAAAGAACCAGAAATTATAGCATTGGCAGAGTTTTATAATTCTATTGGAGCAAAAATTTCAGGATACGGCACCGACGAGATTATAATTGAAGGAGTAAAACAAGAAGATTTACACGAAACGACCTTTACAATTCCAGCAGACAGAATTGAAGCAGGAACTTATGCAATAGCTAGTGCAATTACAAATGGGCACATTTTACTCACAAATTGCAATATGTCTATATTTAAAGGTGTTGAGGACACTTTTAATAAAGTAGGCATCGGATTTAAAGAAAAAGTGGACGGAATTTTAACTTACAAACTGCACGATTTTGCTCCTTGTGATATTGAAACAGCGGTTTTTCCGGGTTTTCCTACGGATTTACAAGCTCAAATTATGGTGCCTTTACTGCTCGCAAGCGGACAAAGTAAGGTTATAGAAAACATTTTTGAAAATCGTTTTATGCACGTCGCCGAACTGAATAGAATGGGGGCGAATATTATAACTCACGGAAATACTGCAACGATAAATGGCAATACAAAATTCACAGGTGCAAATGTTATGGCAACGGATTTACGAGCTTCCGCAAGCCTTGTATTAGCCGGATTGGTCGCAAAAGGAACGACGATAATTGACAGAATTTACCACCTTGACAGAGGTTATGAAAATCTTGAAATGAAATTGAATAACTGTGGTGCAAAAATTGAAAGAATACACGAATAAAATAGTAAACGATAAGCAAATAAAACGGGTTTTACCATTTTTTAATCTACCTTTTATCTTGTTGCTTTTTGTGTCTTTTTTTGTGATATTGCTTAAAGAATTTATTTAAATCTGTATGTAAAACTTCAGTTATTGTGCCATTGTTTTTTCTTTCAAATTTTTTGACAAAAATTGAATTGCCAAATAGCCGATTGCTAAATAAATAAAACTCGTTCTCAACAGCATTTTTATCCTTTACTTCGTAGCCTAAAACATTGGCAACTAATTTTGAAATTTCATAATGAGATAAAACTTTTTTCCGCTTGATTTGATTGGCTAATTGTTGATCTACATTTTTTTGATAAATAAAAAAAGGAACTTTTGCATCAACCAATCCGTGATAGTTATGTCCAAACAAATTGCCATCGCTATCATCGTCGTCCACCCCAAGCATTTCCCCGTGGTCGGATGTATAAATCATTACATCAATGCCATTTTTCTCTCCCCATTTAAAAACCTCTGCAATTAAATAATCTAAATAGCCAATACAATTTATGTATTCTTTTCTTGTTTTATCTCTTCTGTTGTCGTTGTTGTTAGGCTTCATTTTTTCAAATTCCTTATGATTTGCATAATTTGAAATATAACGATCGTGACAAGCATTAAATTGTATTCCAATAAAATGTTTTCCTTGTGAAATGTCTATTTTTCTAATCTTATCCAATAAATAATCGTCTCGCTCACCATCCGATAATGGTGCGTGTGTATCTTTTGAAATAAAAATATCTGCCTTAAAACCACCGCCCTCGGTCAAGTTCGTCTCAAAAGCAGAAAGCCAATAAGTTTTATAACCACTATTTTTTGCCAATGTAAATAAGTTTTGTTTTCCGCTTTTTGCCACTTCTCTAAAATTTGTTGGATAACCAATAAGGTTGAAAAACAACGTTGTTGACGCACGAGTTGCAACAGAGCCAGAAATTGCTTTCAAAGCCACAAAATTTTTACTTTTTTCTTTCAAAATTTTTAAAATATTCGGTGTTGTATTTAAGCCTTTTGTAAAACGAGTTTCGCCGAGATAAGTTAAAAAATCTGCATTTGTGCTTTCACCCCATAACAACAAAATAACCCTTGGAGTTTTTGTTGTTTTTAGCTCGGTTCTTACTCCGCCAATAACATCATCAGGATATTCAAAATCGCCTTTATCGTTCGCGTGAGTTATACAATAGGGCAATACCCGCATTGTGTTTATTATCGTAAGTCGCGATTTTACCGGAACAGCATACAAAAAATCACTTGTGTAAGCCATATGAAAAAGCTTCACAAACACAACGACCAAAATTACATTAAAAAAATGTGATGTATGAAATAATTTTCTCCATTTGAAGACCAAAAAAGAAGATAAAGCAAAAGGAATAAGCAAAAAAGGCAAAATCTTCAATACAACTGAAATATTTTTGCCGACATCATCAAATTCTGTCAAAGCTTTATAAAGTTCATCGCATCCCGCTGGAATACCTGAATAAGCGATATAGCCAACATTTGCCATTTGCGGAAGACAAACAAGCAATAAAAGCAATACCTTTAATCCAACCGAAGCGAAAGACGACAAACAGCAAAATAAAACTGCACAAGAAAAATAAATTACGTTTTGCTTTGATATCGTTAATTGAACTTGATGTTGATACATTAACACAAACTCGCCAAGAAAAAGGGTTAAAAATATCAAAGCGGAGAAAATAAAATGTTTTCTCCAATCTGCAAGTATGTTTCTTTTAAAGAAAAAAGGTCGGCATTTTTCTAAAAAAACCAATGAGGAGTTTGCAATAAAACAGAGAAATAAAAACAGCTTTCTAAAAAGAACTTCTTGGAAAATTTTCAAATAAAAAGTTATAAACAACAAAATAATAAAATACTTTTGCAACAAAAAAAAAGATACGCCAAACCTTGCAAGTAATTTGTCCCAAAACAACAACACACATATAAACAAAGCTATAAAAACAATGTTACATACACACTTGAAACGAAAGCTTTTATTACCCGTGAACTTTTTTAAACCTTCTGTCAGCAAGTCAGCTATAAAACTTTGAAAAAAAAACAGAAAGCAACAAGACTTCGTGAAAAATAAAAGCCATAAAAAACAATAAAAAACTTTTTTTTTATTTTCTTGTTTTCATCATACGATGATCCTATTTTTATGAAACAATTCGCGATTATACTCTCTGGCTGTGGTGGTATGGACGGCTCCGAAACACACGAAGCCACTTGTTTGATGTTGGCAATCAAACAAAATAAATGTAACTATCGTTGCTTTGCAATTAACGAAAATCAAAAATATGTTGTGCATACCAACGGAATGTCGCAGTCAAACGAGAAAAGAAATATGTTAATTGAAGCCGGACGACTTGATAGAGGATTGACAAAAGACTTGAAAAAACTTGATGTAAATAAGTTTGACGCCCTGATCTTCCCTGGTGGATACGGCACTGGAACGAGTTTTAGCGATTTCATTGAATGCGATGGAAAAACTTGTAAAAAAAACTCAAATTATAAAGTAAGGGCAGAAATTAAAAACATAATTCAAGAATTTCACGCACAAAACAAACCAATTTTCGCCGGCTGTATGGCTTCTATTCTTCCAAATGGTTCATTAAAAGGAGCAAAAATTATGACCGACACTGGTAAATACACAGAAGAGGCAATCATTAAAAACAATAACAAGCCAGTAATTTGTAAAGCAGGTGAAATTTGCATTGATGAAGAAAATAAAGTTATAACTGCACCTTATTATTTATCTTCAAAAATAGATATTGATACAATTTATAAAGAAAGCATGCTTGGAATTCAAGCGGTTGTCAAACTTTGTAAAGAGTAATTGGAAAGTTCTTAAAAAGAAAAGACAGCAAAAAAAGGAGTGAATATAGTCAAATTTAGTTATTGTGCTTTTTCCTTTTAAATTCTCTTGTAGGGAGCTTATATTTTTTGATTTTTCTTCTTTGTAATTTTTGTGAAATTTCTCTTTCCATCCGTTTTCTTTCTATCTTCTTGTTTCTTACTCATTTTGCTAAACCTGTTTTTATTATTTTTCTCGTCAGCTCTTTCACTTTTTCTTTCACCTCTTTCATTGTTTTTGCTGTTGAACTTCAAAAATGGACGCTTAAAACTTTTTGCTTTTTGTGAAGTAATCTTCTGCCTAACTTTTCTGCCAAAGCCACCAAGTTCTCTTACAGATTTGCCGCCTATAAACAAAGTATCGTCTTCGCTTCTATGTTCCACGACATCGCTGTTTGCGACCTCTTCGTAAAGATTAACCTCTTGCTTTTCTCCTTTTTTTAAAATCATTTTAATTACCAACCTTACGACGATATAAAGACCTAATAAAATGAAGCAAACGAGCACAAATTTACCAAGAGCTTTTCGCCAAAGTTCTTCACTACTGCCAAAGAAATAACCGATTAAAAGCATTGAAGTAGAGAAGATTAACCCGCCAAGTGCGTTATAAAACACAAATTGATGAACAGGCATTTTTGCCATCCCTGCTGGAATTGTAATAATATGCTTAAATGCAGGAATTGGCACAAATCTACCGACAAACATCAAAAGCCTTCCGTGAGTTAAAAATTTTGCTTCCAGTCTTTGAAGTTTTTCAATATTGATGTGTAAAAATTTTGCGTGTTTATAAATAAAGGCACGACCGAGATAACGAGCAAAAGCATAATTTATTAAGCACCCAATCACAATACCTGTGGTGCAAGAAATAATCAACAATGGCAAACTTTTTGTCCCGAGGTAAGCATAATATCCCATTGGTATAACCACCGTTTCAACAGGAATGATTACAGGGAAAGCGGTGCTCTCTAATGCCGATAACAAAGCCACGTGCCAATAATTTAAATCGCCTATGAATTTAAAAACTTCATAAACAAGTTCTGCAATCATCGCTACAATTCAAGATAATATTTTTTTAAATTCAAGAAATTCAAAAGGCCCAAAAAAACACGAGCGAGAAGAAGCAAATGAAA
>AUXO014342739.1_pt1 | contig 12494 bp, 10 predicted proteins | sample 768731 | NCBI WGS metagenome assembly AUXO01 (sample SAMN02715735, study PRJNA202380) | gut metagenome | biome: sheep rumen | host: Ovis aries | place: New Zealand: Palmerston North | reverse complement strand
GCTTCTGACTATTCAAACAAGATGGTCAAAGCATACAAAGCAGTCCGTAAACTTGAAAACGGAAACTTGGATGTTGATTCGGAAGACTTGCGCCGCGAACTTAAGCTTGCGCATATGGAAGGCGCGTATGAAGTTACTGCAAGAATAGAGAAGCTTCTTATAGAAAGCCAAGGGTTTCAGCCGGAGACTATTCTGAACCAGATAGAGAATTTGATAGAAACAATCAAGAAAACAAAAAGAGAACAGGACGATGATCGAAACGAAAGTTATGTACCAGATCAAGTGTGATAGGTGTGGTGCAATATACAGATGCGGTTCTCAACAGTTTTTTGTCAACGAGGAATCTGCGATAATGGAAGCTGCTGAAGACGGATGGTTTGTCGATGGAAAAGTCAGGTGTCCGAAATGTTGCGAACTTGATGAGTATGGCGAGAATGGCAAATTGAAGCCGCTGCTTCCGTATTGCGTGTGGAAAGTTGAACGTTTTTTGAAGTCTATTGCATATGGAGTTCATTCAACGATTGACGGCGAGAATTTTGTTATTACTTTCTCTTTGATTCAAATAAAGCAAAAGGATAACATTAAGAATATGATTGATGAGATTCTTGATGAAAAGCAACTTTCAGGCGGGATGACGCATTCTGTTGAGATTTGTGAATCCGGAAGGAACTCTCATTTGTTTAAAGGAAAGGTTACGATAACTGTTCGGCAGTTTGATGTTGATGATGAAGTCCGTGTTGTGAGATGCAAGAAGAATCCGGAACTTATCGGAAAGACAGGTAAGGTGATTCATGCCCGTAGCGTTATTGATGAGTATTTCATAGCATCGGACGAATGCGATGATGTTGATAAAATCGCATTCTCTGGTGAAGATTTGGAAAAAATAAAGGATTGAAACATATGTTTTTTTCATAGACAGCATCATTTTAAGAAAAGTGACAGTTTCTTACATTTCTATTTTGTCAGACATGACGGACATGGTTTGACGCCGAGGTTTGATTTTAGAAAAGTTATCGACGATCTTTATTTTTATTTTAAGTTCACATGGTGGCGGTTTGAAATCTATCGTGTTCGAAAGAAATAATCATTGCTTTTGATTTTAATTACTGTTTTTGATGTGGTAGGAAAAACTATAATTCGTTTATGGTTTTTCCTATTTTATTTTATGGTTTGCCTATGGCATTTTGGACATATGCGGTCAATAGATATTATAAAACATATATAATTGCTATGAAAAAGATTCTATTGATTTTTGCACTGGTTCTTGGCATTATCAGTCTTTCGGGATGTGGAACAGTTGCTTATGCGGCTACGCAGGAAACAGACCAGTTTGGTGAAGTTACTTATACAACGGTAGTGACATATGGCGAGCCTGTCTATTATGACGGTTTGTTGAGTCATTATGTTTATCTTGGTGTTTATTACTATCCTTATCTCTTTGGAAGACAGTGGTGCTTGCAGCCGTTCGTGACAGTTCAGCCTCGCGGTTTCGTATTTAGACCGCATTATGGATTCAGACCTGAACATAGGTTCATCGGTCATCACGGAACTCCAAGAATGGCTTTCAGGCATCGCGGAAACGGATATACAATCACGCACAGGAATTCTATTGAGCATCATAACAGAAATAGTTATGGAAAGCCGGATGTGAGACCGCAGGGACCTTCTTCTTCAAGAATGAACAGATTCGGCACAGGTTCTGTGCAAGCGAGACCTAATGTTGCTGTGCCTTCAAGACCTAACGGAAATCCAAATGTTGGTCGTTCTACTGTTCAGTCTCATTCCGGTGCATTGCGTGGTGCCGGTAGAGGTTCGGCTGGAAGAAGATGATTAAAGTTGGATTATTGTTCGTTGATATAGGAGCGGAACTGAAATTTGCAGTTTCGCTTCTTTTTGTTTTAAACTAAATGGCTATTTTGTTGTATACTTTTCAAAAGCGTCATACGTCTTTAATTATTGAATGAAAATTTTCAAGACAGATGGAAAATAAGGATTTTGATACAGAGATTGATGTTGAGAATCAGGCTGCAAATAAGCAGTCTGATGAGAAGAAAGTTAATACGGGTTTTACGGAACGTCAGCGGCAGCGCATGCAGGTTTTCTATAATGAAGGTTTCGAGCCTTATGATGAGGATGATTATTTTTATTAATAAGTTATGATGGCAGACAGTTTTTTTCCAAACGCGATAGTTATTAGCAAAAGGCTCGGGTTTCCCAAAGTTGTCAAGTTGGAACCGGATTTTTTTGTATATTCGATTAATTCTAACGACGATTCTTTTGAACCAATCCCATTGACTGTTGATATTGTTTCAATGATGGGTTTCTCTCCTGTCAAGTTCCGCGGAGTCGGGACTTATGTATTCAGGAGAAGCGGTCTTATGATTGTTCCGGTATATGATACAGACGGAAAAGTCGAGTCTTTTGCCGTGGTTGACAAGGTCGCATATAGCGGCAGTGCAGAAAGCAATCCGGAAGACAGTCCGGAACTTTTCATAAACAGTTTTATAAGACCGGTCAAGAGTGTTCATGAACTTCAGTTGTTGATGATGGTGTGCGGTATTGATTATTTTCACAACATTGAAATCAAACTCAAATGAATACAATCAAGATAGATGTGGATGGCGTTCTTCGTGATATCATCCCGGTTATGTGCCGGCTTTATGAGAAAGAAACTGGTATTTCATATCAGCCGAAAGACATTGTTGAATATGATGTGAACATTATGTTTGACAAGGTTGATAAACCATACGAGTTCTTCTTCAAGAAGCATGCAAGAGAAGTCTTTATGGAAAGCAAGCCGTGTGACGGTGCTGTTCATGCGATGCAACTTCTAAAGTCTTACGGTTTCAGGACTGTTATTTGTACATGGCAACCGGATTTGTCGAACAAGAAGATTGTTCTCGACTGGCTTGATAAGTATGGCTTTGTTTATGATGATATCATTTTCACTGATAACAAGTCATTGTTTCCTTGTGATACAATCGTGGATGACAATCCGAAGTTCTTGCTTGAAGAGTCTGTGTTTGCTAAGAAAGTCGTGATAGATGCCGCATATAATAGAACAGATAATCTTATTGATTGTGAGCGGGAGAAATCGTTGCTGGATTTTGCCGGTAAGATTTGCAACACGGCTGCGTATTGGAACTTGTTGATGGATAAGAGTATAGCAGAAGAGTTTTAATTTTAAAATAGTTAGGAAATGAGAAAGAAAACTTTGGAAAGAAGCGGTTTGTTTTTCCGCTCAAGCACAAATGGCTGGTCACTGGCTAACGAGTTTGTTCATGATGGCAGATATCTTGTTTGTAGAAACGTCAAGATTGGAAAAGGTAACAATGAGTTCAAGATTGCGGATGCGCAATGGAGAGATGTCGATCTTGGTTGTGAAGGAAACATCATGCTCTATCATAACTACATAATGAAACAGCGTGGATGCAATTGTAGACTTGTTGCTGGTTCTGACTATACAGTTGATGTCTTTTTGTACAAATCAGAAGTGGGAAAGTACATGATGCGAATTGTTGCACCGAGAAGAAACAAGAAATAATTTGTTTATTGGTTTTTATTTGAGTCGCGGAGAACTATGTTTGATGGCATGGTCTCCGCTTGCTTTTTCCAATAATAAAAATAAATATCTTATATATTATATAAGGAAAAGTGTAAAGTTTGAATAGCTTGACTACATGAATGAAGATATTGAAACATACTGGCACGAAGTTGATGATGCACTCCATGAGAACTTGTTGAGTAAGGTTGACTCTGATGAGGTTGAAGATAGCGACGATTACTTCAACGAGGATGATTGTGTTTACATTATGATGCGTATTGACATGGATGGACGACGGGCGTTTCCATATGCAGTCGAAGAAAGAATCAAAAGTTACTTTGATTTTTTAAAAAAGCGCGATATTGTTCATAAGTACGATATTGAGAAATTGGACCTTATAAATGCGAATATTCATTTGTGGATTGACAAATCATATCTTGATGTGCAGTTGTTTAATGAAGTCTTGTTCTGTATCATTGCTATAATGAAAGAATACTTCACATTTGGCTTGAGTGTTGAAAAGTTCATAGATGATGATACTTTTGTAAAAAAGTTATACATTGATAATACTAATTCAAAAGAAGCAATTCTGATTGTCAATACGAATGAGTATAAGAATATGTTTCCAAACATATCGGAAACGGAGTATCTTTCAAGTATTGTCAAGGCATCTGCGAAATATGGATTGACAAGGTGTATAGACAGAGAATATGACATATATCATCTTTATATTGTAAGAGAGCATGATGGTGAGTATATCGTATATTATGATGAAGCTAATATTAGAAGATTGATTCTTAGAAAGAATGGAGAAATCATATATGAGTTTCAGGTGAAGTCCTTGATGATCGCTGACAAATTTGATTTGTTTCATAACGGTTTGCTTGCCGTATATTCTTTCCAAAAGAACGAATACTATCTTATGAACCGGGATGGAAAGTTTGTCAACAAGTCTTTTAAGGATATTGTGGGTTTTACAGCCAATGGAGTTATCGTCCGGCTCTTTGAAGATAATAGTGTTGGATTGGTTGATGGAAAAGGAAATCTTATTGCTGATAATAACTATAAGGTTATAAATCAATATTCGAACGGATTTGCTGTAGTTGAGTATGAGGATGGTGGTTATAATTATATAGATGCAACTGGCAACGAGTTGCTTACTGGGAACAATTTTAGTTGTGAAGATTTTGATGATGATGGGTATGGAATTATTTCAAACAGTAACGGAATAGGTGTTTGTAACAATAAAGGGAAGATTCTATTTCAGTCAGAGAAGTTTAACGCCATATCAAGAGTAGGCAATGGATTATGGATTGTGAGGGATAAGAATCATAGTGATGGGAATTGCAACAATCTGGTAAATACGAAGGGAAAGTATTTATCAAAGTACTGGTTTTATGGGTATGGAAACAGTTTTCATAACGGTCTGATGTGGATTTGCAATTCAAAATTCGGATATACTTTCATTGATATGAAAGGAGATGTGCTGTGTGAGAAAGATGACGGTACGCCGGAATGGTTTACTGATTGTGGTTGCTTTGATGAAGGCGGAAACGCGATAGTGCTTAGAAATAACAAGATGAATTTCATAGATAAGTCAGGAAATCTGATTTCAAGAAAGTGGTTTGACAAGCGAGTTGGTATTGATTTGTCTGTGTCGCAGTTCTCTGAAGACTTTGCTATTGTGACGGATAAGAAAAATGATCTTATAACAAAATTCAATTTTATTGACAGAACAGGGAGGATTCTGTCAAAATTCTGGTTTGATGGAGTTGAAACGAATTTTAAAAATGGATATGCTGTAGTGAAGATTGACAATCATCTTGGCATTATAGACAAGTATGGTGTCATGGTTCATTCTGACTATTCGAAATATTCAAAGATTGACGTTTTTATAGACGGAATCGCGCGGGTTCAAAGTTATGATGGAAAATGGAATTGCATCAGGACAGACGGAACGCTTGTTTTGAAAGAGTGGTATGAAACGATAACCAGATTTGAGAATATCAGTGTATTTGAAGTATCCAAATATAATGAAAATGGCAAATCAAAAGAATATAGTTTTTGTAACACGAACGGAAAGTTCATACTTGGGAAAAGATGGTTCAATAGTGGAAGATTCAATATAAACACTTATGTGGATAGTATTATCTTGTGTGATAGCGAGAACGCTCCGCAGTGGAATATGATTACATCCAAAGGAAAGCTTCTTTTTTATGGAGAGTGGAGTGGAATAAAGATTGTTCCTGTTGAAAACGGCGATAGTTTTGTTTATCGAATAGACAATGTTTTTTATGTCGATGGGACTGGAAATCTCTTGTCTTTTGTCTAAAATGAAGTAATGAATGATGAAAAGAAACAAGATATACATGTTGAACGAGACGCTTCTTGATGAAGTTGACGTTGATGAAGTTCATGAGAAGAACGGCAGTTTTAAGATTGTTTTGTCATTAAATGTCGGCGATTCCAAGAAGGATGAAATTCTCAGTGTCCTAAATAATATATTTGATTCATTTGTTGAAGGAAAATATATAGAGCGCTATAATATAAATCTAAATTACTCAAGATTTAGGAATGGTGCGGGGATTGACATAGTTATCTTTCTATATAACGACAGGGTTGATATTGATTTGTTTAACTCTATCATGTTCAAGACGCTTGCTGTTGTATTCGATAGTTGTGGATTGGTTTTTAGAATGAGAGTTACAGAAATAGATGATAGAGTATATAATGATGATGCTCTGTCGGTTGAATGTTCATTCTATGCAACCAGAGTCTTGTTGATGAATCTGAACATATATGCAGAATTGTTTCCGGATATTTCGATGAATGATGTCTATTTTAGTATCGGAACCATTATGTCCAAATACGGTTTATGTGATTGTCTGGAACCCCGAAATAAGGTATATCGTTTCTGTGTATATTATGAAAGAGACAAAAATCTGGTAAAATGGGGGGAACGGTTGGTTGTTAACAAAGACGGTAAAGTAATATATAAAGAACGTGTTAGATTGGGAGAAAGCGGATTGACAAACAATGTTTTTAATTGCGGTCTGTTGAAAGTATATTCCCAAGAGAATAAGGGATGGAACTTTATAGATATAAATGGAAACTACATATCTAATGAGTTTTTTAGTAGTGCTTTAGATTTTTCATATTATGAGCAAGTTACAGTCGTGACATTTAACGATCTATCTATGGGTTTGATGAACACGAAAGGAGAAATCATCACAGAAGATAGATATCAGTATATTGATAGTTTCAGCCATGATGGTTATTTTGTCGTTGAGAATTATGATGGAGAATATAACTATATTGACATATATGGAAAAGTGTTGTCTCCGAACAAATGGTTTTCAAAGGCAATTCATTTTGAATCTGGTTATGCAATTATTGTTGATGATGATGGAAGAGGTATTATAGACACAAGCGGAAATATATTGTTTCATACAGAAGAATCTGATGTTAAAATCATCAGTGTGTCCGAGGATGTGTTTATTCTGAGAAGAAATGAAAGCAACGGAGGCCTTCCAACACAAGAGACTTATATAACAAAAGATGGAACATATCTGCCGGGTAATGACGAGTGGGTAGATAAGTGCCGTGGTTTTTTAAATGGGTACGGATTAATTGAGAATCAACGAGAGATGACATTCATAGACAAGGCCGGAAATTATGTATGTGAAAGAAATGGTCGTCCTGTTTGGTTCAAGAACTGCAGTTTCTTTGATGAAGATGGAATAGCAAAGGTAATTATAAGTGATTTTAGCGGCGACTGTGAGAATTTCATAGACACGAACGGAAAATACATATCTCCTGTGCATTTTGAACGTTATTGGGGAGTGAACTTGGACGGAAGTTCTTCATTCAATGACGGGTTGGCTCCTGTTTGTAAAAAATACGGGAATGCCATGAAGCATAATTTTTTCAGAAAAGATGGAACTTTTTTGATGGATGAGTGGTGTGATGATATAGAATGTGTTTTTAGTGGCGGTTATGCCGTTATCAAGATTGATGGAAAGTCATGTTGCGTGGACACTTCTGGTAAAATCTTATTCAGAAAGAAAGTTCAGATTGAAAGCAAGTTTGTTAATGGTCTTGCTTGTGTGAAGAATGCCAAGGGAGAGTTCAACTATATAGGCATTGACGGAAAGAGCATCAGCAAGACTTGGTTCTATAGAGTCGGTGGATTCTATGGTGGTGCTTGTGAAGTAACTCTTGCAGTGAACCGCAAAAAAGATGAAATTACTAACTTTATCGACAGGAACGGAAATCTGATTCTGAAAGAATGGCTGGAGTCCGATTATGCAAACAACATTACGATATATGGTGATTGCCATATCATAAAGAAAGGTAATGGATATAATTTGATTACTGCTGACGGAAAGTTGTTGAGTGAATCGTGGAGACCGTATAAAATCAATTATATTAAGGATAAAGACCTATTCGAAATAGGTTATGGTGTTATGGTAGATAAGACCGGGACGCTTGTGAACTATATTTAAAAATGACGCTATTATGATGAACTGTATGCATTCAACATATATTCTGAACGAGACGCTTCTTGATAAAGTGGAAGCGGATGATGTGAAAGATGTTGTGTATGATAATGATGATAGAAAGTTTGTTATCAATTTGTCAATTCAAGGCAGTTATTTCATGTATAATACTGTTGATAGTATCAAACAGTATCTGAATACGAAGGTCAAGTATGGTTCTATCCAGAATTTTGAATATAAGAAAAATCCTGAAAGACTTGACTTTTCTATATTGTTTGATGATGCCGATGTCAATATCGACACTTTTAACAACTTTCTTATAAAGCTTCTATATGTCACATGTTTTAAAAAAGTCAGGTTTGATTTTTCGATTGTAGTCAGTTCCTTTGGTGATATTGATTTTACAGAACAGAATGGGTTGACTTTCTGCATCGCAGAACGCAAATCAGAGTGTTATCTTTGTATAAAAAATATAGATTCTTACCATATCTTGTTTCCGGATTGTAGCAAGAAGAGTATCATTCAAAGCATCATGAAAGTTGCATTGCCGTTGGGTATTTTGTTCTGTGTGAACAAAGAGACTGGAAATGAACTATATAAGTTTATCTTTACAAGAACAACAAGTGATGAACTTATGTACATGATAGCCAGAAAGAATGGGGATGTTGTATTTGAGTATGATGATATATATGCATGTTTCGATACTGTGTACCATTGCGGCAGGATGTTAGTCCATAAGGATGTCGGAATTGGAAACAGGAAGGATTTCAATTACAATTATATAGATACGGACGGAAATTTCATATTAGAAGATTTCTATAGTGGATTTTGTGGCAATTTTATAGACAGCTATGGCGTTGCTGAAGTTAACATTATCGAAAGTGAAGAACCAGATGGCAGCACAAGTGATTATTATGCGTTGATAGATACAAGCGGTAAAGTGATAACAAACCGAAAATTTTCTGAGATTAAGAATTTTGTGAACGGTTATGCTGTTGTTCGTATGGGTGAGAAATATAACTATATTGATGCAAGAGGTAGATTGTTGTCGAATAAGTTGTTTACCAAGTGTGGTGATTTTCTTGATGATGATTCTGGTTGCGCAATAGTGCAAGACAAGAATGGAAACGGCATCATAGACAAGAACGGACATTTGCTGTTTCAGAACAATATGTATGATTGGATTAGCGATTCTGGTTCAGAAGGTTTCTGGATAGTTTCATTGATTGATGATAAAAACGTAAGCGGAAAGAAGACAAACTTTGTTGATATGACAGGTCGATTGCTGTTGAATGATTGGTATGAAGACTGTGATTCTTTTTGTAACGGTTGTGCTATTGTCACTAAATATGATTATAAGAACAAGTGTTACCAGATGACTTATGTTGATACGAATGGAAAATTCATTTGCAAGCAAAGCAACGGAAAGCCTGTCTGGTTTAATTCATGTAGTGATTTTCATGAATGCGGAATCGCAATGGTTTATAGAGAGGACAGATATGTTGATTTTATCAACAAGAAAGGAAAGTCTATATTAAAAGAGAATTTTTATGTTAATGGTTACGGGATGGTATATTCTAAAACACCGTTTTGTGCAGGATTTGTTAGAGTATATAAATATAAGGATGGTGGGATTTTTGGCAATTATATAGATGTTGAAGGTAACGTCTTGTCGGATGTGTGGTTCGAGCAGGTTTATGATTTTGATGAAAGTGGTTATGCGGTTGTTATAGATGGAAACGGGAGCAAGAATCTTATTGACAAGAACGGTAAACTTGTAATCAAGAAGAAGTGTATGATAACTTCGATAGAACCGTTCAAGAACGGTTACGCTTTGGTTGTCAACAAGAAAGGACATTCTAACTTCATAAGACCCGATGGAAGTTTTGTCTCGAAAGACTGGTACTATGAAGTTGACGAGTTTTGTGGAAGCGTCTGTATGGTTGGTAGACATCAGTCAAAGTCAAAAACTATGGAGTATAATTTTATGAATACTTCAGGAGATCTATTGTTCGATGAATGGCTTGACGATTACAAGTACGATTTTCATACATATGATGATGTCGTCATTATCTATAATAAGTCAAATGATCTATACAATATGATTAAGCCGGACGGAACGCTGCTATATGACAAGATGAGTAGTGATGAGATAGATGATACGAATATTGACGGTGTGTTTCAAATCAATACTGGTCGTGTTTATATTGACAGACGTGGAAATGTGTTGAGTTTTATTTAAAATGGGTTTTTAAACAATGAGCAATATGAATACAGCATACATTATGAACGAGTCGCTTCTTGGAGAATTGGAAACAGATGAAGTTTCTGATGATAATGATAACAAAGAAGCAATTTCTGTAAGTTTTGTGTTTTGTGACAGAACTCTTATTGTTGATAGGTTTATTGTTCAAGTCAATGCGTTTTTTGATAATCTCATTGAAAGAAACATTGCTATGGAATACAAGAAAGATACAACCGGTGGTATCAGGAAATATATCATAGATTGTAAGTTCAGGAGAGAGTGTGTTACAGCAGAATTTGTCGTCAAGATTATGTTGTACTGTTTGTACTGTGAGGGAAATTGCAATTCGTTGGATAATTTTGAAGTGTCTGTCAATAAGTGTGATGATGTTGAATACTATGGAAATATGGGGCTGACTGTTGACTGGGTATCGACAAAGAATCATGCGACTTTGAGATTCAAAAACTTATTAACTCTTAAGGAGATGTTTCCGGAATGTGAGGGAATAAGTGTAATGAGAACTGTTGTTCGGCTTGGCAATGCATATGGTTTGATATGTAGGGTAAGCGATTCGGATGACATATACAGGATATATGTTAGATTGGATGATGATTGTGAGATGATGCATATTGTTGATTCCAGAGGTTATGATTTGTTCTCTATAAGAGATAATTCTCATTTGAATGATATAAATACATATTCGTCTGGAATGCTGAAGGTGCAGCGTTTGAGTTCAGATGGTGGCGGAGTTAATTATATAGACAGAAGCGGAAAACTTTTGTCAGAAGAATATTATTCATATGGAACATCTTTTGATGAGAATGAAAGAGCTGTGGTTCGTCCAAAGAGTGAGAATCAACAATTCTTGATAGATAATCATGGTCGTATTTTGTCAGATGGATTTGGTGTTCTTGACTTTAGACGGGGCGGATATTATTATGTAAAGGACAAAGGCGGTTATTTTCATATTCTGGATGCAGACGGAAAGGATATGTTCGGAAATATAGGAATCAAGTCATACAAGTCTATCAGAAATGGTTTCGGATGGGTTTATTGCAATGCTGATGATGAATTCGCTGGTGATAAGGAAGGATTTGTTTTGGTTGACGAGAAATGCAGGATTTTGTATCCAGAAGATGTTTTTGATAATGCTTTTGAACAAACCGAAATCGAAGGTGTGTGGAGAGTTGTCAACAATGGCGCATGGAACTTTTATACAAAGGATGGAAAACTGCTTTTGGATAGATGGGTTGGTAGGTGTAGAGATTTTTGCAACGGGTATGCAAGGGTGTATTATTCTTCTGGATGGAACTATGTTGATGAAAGCGGAAATGTATTGTGTGTTGACAAGAACGGGAAACCGGATGGTTTTGGGGAATGTTATAATTTTGATTCCGGCGGCAATGCGCTGGTTGTGTCAAAAGATGGCATGTCGAAATATAACTTTATTGACACTACCGGAAAATTGATTACAAATCAATGGTTTGGGTTGGATGTTGAAGTAAGATATTTTGATAAGGATAACCCGCCTATTGAATTTTGTGATGGTTTTGCACGTATTCGAAATCGATGGGATGGGAGTCCGAATTTTATCAGTCGTGATGGAAATTTGCTATTCGATATACAGATTGACAGCATTGTGTCGGATTTTTATAACGGTTGTGCAGTTGTCATCATTAATAACTTTAAAGAGATAGTTGACAAGAATGGAAACATATTGAGTACGAAAGACAAGGGTTATTGGCATGATATATACATTGTTGGTGATTTTGAGAATGATTGTGCGAGAATAAAAAACTCATCCGGTCTCTGGAACGTTGTGCGTTCTGATGGAACGCTTGTTTCAAAAGATTGGTTTATGAACATAAATGGTTGTTGTGGAAATGTTTATGTTGTTGAGAATAGAGTCAATGGCATGATGATAAACAATTTCCTGAATTCTTCCAATGGTAAGTTCTTGTTTAAAAACTGGTTGAGAACTGACGAGCTTCATATAGATAGTTACGACGACTATTTCAAGGTTGCATATTATAAGAAGAAATATAACATTATTTTTCCTGACGGGACGACTTTGTTCGATGACTGGTCTGACAGTGTGATTGAATATGTCAAAGATGGAGTATTTAGAGTCGGTGCTGACAACTATGTTGATAACAAGGGAAATCTTATTTCCATTATTTAAAAACAAGATTTGCATTTGATGGAA
>AUXO018748318.1_pt1 | contig 12496 bp, 14 predicted proteins | sample 768731 | NCBI WGS metagenome assembly AUXO01 (sample SAMN02715735, study PRJNA202380) | gut metagenome | biome: sheep rumen | host: Ovis aries | place: New Zealand: Palmerston North | reverse complement strand
ACTGATGAAGAAATACATAATGAATGTAAGTTAAAATATGATACAAGCTATGAACAAATGAAAAAAATAGATGTAAATGGTGAAAATGAAGAAGAAATATATACATATTTAAAATCTAAAAAGAAATATATTTCACCAAAAGGTCTTAAAGATAAAATTGCAATGAAAGCTATAGAAAAAATTAGTAAAAGTGTTAGTAATGATTCTGATATAAGATGGAATTTTACTAAGTTCTTAGTAGATGGTGAAGGCAATGTCATAGAACGTTATGAACCAACAGTGACACCAGAAGCTATGGAAGATGAAATAGTTAAATTATTAAAGAAATAGAGTGATAGTATGAATGATTGTTTAAAAATAGAAAATCAATTATGTTTTCCATTATATGTATGTTCAAAAGAAATAGTTAAGAAATATAAACCATTTCTAGATAAGTATGACTTAACATATACACAATACATAACAATGTTAATATTATGGGAATATAATGAATTGAATGTAAAAGAACTAGGAAATAGATTATTCTTAGATTCAGGTACACTTACACCTTTATTAAAAAAACTTGAATCAAAAGGATATATTGAAAGAGTAAGATCTAGTAAAGATGAAAGAAATTTAATTATTAGACTAACTAAAGAAGGAAATAAATTAAAAGAAAAAATAATTGATGTTCCAGAAAATGTTTCAAAGTGTGTTAACTTGAATGAAGAAGAATCATTACAATTATATAAATTATTATATAAGTTAATAGGATTTATGAAGGAGGAAAATGAAAATGGCAAAAATAATTAATAGTGAAGAATTTAAAAGTTTAGTTTTAGAAGGTAAAGGTAAAGTATTAGTTGACTTTTATGCAGATTGGTGTGGTCCATGTAAAATGATGGGACCGATTCTTGATGAGTTAAGTGAAAACTATCAAATATATAAAGTTAATGTTGATATGGAATCAGATCTTGCTAGTGAGTATAGTATTTCTTCTATTCCATGTATGATTTTATTTGAAGATGGTAAAGAGTCTACAAGATTAATTGGAATGCAATCAAAAAGTGATGTTGAAAATATATTAAAGTAGGTGATAGTATGTACGATATAATTATAATAGGAGCAGGTCCTGCAGGACTTACTTCAGCAATATATGCAGCTCGTGCTGGTAAGAAAGTGTTAGTATTCGAAGCTTTATCATATGGTGGTCAAATAGTAAATACAAAACAAATTGATAACTATCCAGCATTACCACATATATCTGGTTTTGATTTTTCAACTAATTTATATAATCAAGCAAGAGAATTAGGTGCAGAAATAAGATTTGAAAAAGCAATTGATATAAAAGTTGATGGTGAAAAAAGAGTTGTTGTAACAGAAAATGATGAATATGAAACTAAGGCGATAATTATTGCAATTGGTGTTAAAAATAGAAAACTTGAATTAGATAGAGAACAAGAATTAATAGGTAAGGGAATATCCTATTGTGCAACTTGTGATGGAAACTTTTATAAAGATAAAATAGTTGCAGTTAATGGTGGTGGAAATACTGCTCTTGATGATGCACTATACTTAAGTGATATATGCAAAAAAGTATATCTAATCCATAGAAGAGATGAATTTAGAGCGGCATCTTCAACTGTAGAGAAGGTAAAAAGCCAGAATAATATTGAGTTAGTTTTAAATAGTACGGTTACAAAACTAATTGGTGATGAAAAACTAGAATCTATAGAAGTTACTGACAAAGATAATAATGTTAGAACGCTTGATGTTAATGGATTATTTGTTGCAATAGGTCAAATACCAGAAAATAATAATATTGTTAAAGAGATTGAATTAAATGATAAAGGATATATTGTATCTGGTGAGGATTGTCACACTAATATTCCAAGAGTTTATGTAGCAGGAGATATTAGAGAGAAAGATTTAAGACAATTAACAACTGCTTGTAGTGATGGTTCTATGGCAGCAACAGTAGCTGTAAGAGAAATAAAAGATTTATAAAAGATATTTATCTTTTATTTTTTTTATGATACAATACTTTTGTATCTGCTCGTATGGCGAAATTGGTAGACGCGATAGACTCAAAATCTATTTCTAGCAATAGAGTTCCGGTTCAAGTCCGGATACGAGCACCAATAATAAATTAAGACTCTTTTTTGAGTCTTTTTTCTATACTTTTTGTATAAAATATGGTATAATACATAAATATGTAAAGGGGATATTCTTATGACTGATGAATTAAGAAGTAAACTAAATGACGTAAAATACTATAATCAGCAAGGAAAAAATTATAAGGTTGCAGCATTATTACAAGAATTGATGGAAGACTATCCTGATTCTGATGCTGTTAGATTTCAGTATGCACTATATTTAGCAAAAGGTGATACTAATGATGTAAATAGTGCAATAAAAATATTAAGGAATTTAATTGATGAGAATAGAAAGAATAAACTTGCAGCAATTTATGAGTATATAAAAGTATGTATATATAATAGAAGAGAATTAGATACTTTAGAAAAATATATAGAGGAATTAATTGATAAGGATTATAAAAGAAAAGAATCAGAATTTTATTATGGAAAGTATTGCGAGAGAATAAGAGATTTAGACAGAGCTAAAATTCATTATGAAAAAGCAAAAGAATTAGGATATATGAAAGCAGAATCATCTCTTGCAAAACTATCTTTAAAATCCCATCCAATTAGTAGAGTTAATGAAAATGTTAATAATATTTGTAATAAAGAAGCATGTAGTTTTGATGATATGGAAATAAAAATTAAAATATTATCAAGAGAGAAAAAGATGGATGAATTATACAATACTATTAAGAAAACTGAACAACTTTTAAGACAAGGTAAATATATTAATAACGGAAATATTTATTTAATATTTAAGTCATATATAGAAATATCTAAAATTGATGAAGCTACTAAACTGTATAATAAATATAAAGAATATATAAAAGATGAACCAAGTAGAAAATTTTATGAAGCAAGACTTGATTTATGTAATGGAAACTTTGATGATGCCGTTGAAAAATTTAAATTTGTAATTACTTCTAATTCTGAATATTCACATGATTCATATTATTATTTAGCAAGGATTGCATACATGAATGGTGAATATGATAAGGAAAAAGAATATTATGATAAGATGAAAACTTATAAAAGTGGTGTATGTTATACAGCTTTAGTTTATTATTATATTAGAAATAATAATAGAGAAGATGCAATAAAATATTTAAATATGTTAGATGATAATTTTATAGGTGCTAATATGGCAAAGTATAGAATGGCTAATGCATTATTGGGTTTAGATGTAACTGAAAAAGATATGAGATATTATTCAACTAGACAGATTATTAATTATGATTTTGAAGCTGCAGTAGAACATATTAAAGAACATCAAAAAGTAGATGAATATAATGGATATTTTAGAAAAGATATTAATATTGAAGAATTACTTATTGATGTCATGACTAAGATTGAAAATATGAAACCAGTATTTTCAGAACTTGTTGACCACTATTTTATAAATTATGATGGTATAGGAATAAATGGTGATGATGAATATAATTATATAGAAGTAATTACAGTTGCAAATACTAATAAGGTTATTACAATGTATCCTACATTATCTTCCAATATTTTTGCACCAAACTATGATAAAAAGAAAAAAGAAGAGTTTAAAACTAAAGTATATAAAAGACAATCTCAAATAGATAAGTTTTATAAAAAATATGGAAAGTAAAAAAACTTACATATTTTTTTAGTTTGTGCTATAATTACCTAGGCGAGAAAAGATATTTTGGTATAATTGGAAACTTATATCTATTGATATATGAACAACACAAAAATGTTTTTTTAGTGTTGAAAGGAGTGAAGGTTATGCCAAAAACAAAATTTGAAGATGTTATATTTACAATTATGATGGTTTTAGTAATGGTTTATGCAATGGTATGTTATAACATGGCATTTGCAATGGGAGGCATGAAAAACGAGATTTTTGTTAAAGCTCTATTTGAATTACCAATTATGTGTCCTATTGCATTTCTACTTGAATTCTTTTTTGTAGGAAATATTACTAAATCTATAGCATTTAAAACAATTGATCCAAAAAAGACACAACAATTATTTATAATACTTGTTATATCATCATTAACTGTATGTTTTATGTGTCCTTTAATGAGCTTTGCTGCAACAGTATTATTTAATTATAATGGACTTGGAAATATAGTATCAACATGGTTATCAATACTAGTAAGAAACTTTCCAATGGCTTTATGTTTTCAAATATTTTATGCAGGACCATTTGTTAGATTTATTTTTAGAAAAATATTTAATTAAAATTGACACAAACTATGTAAAATAAAGGATGTTTTTAAATAAATATCTTTTTTTTGTTATATAATATAATCAGGTGATTACATGAAAAAAGTAACTATTTTATCTTTACATTTAGGTTTTGGTGGTATAGAAAAATCTATAGCATCTCTTGCAAATATTTTATCAGGTAAATATGATGTTGAAATTGTATGTACTTACAAGGTTTTAGATAAACCTGCTTTTAAAATTAATGATAATGTTGTAATTAAGTATTTGATAAATGATAAACCAAATAAAGAAGAATTTAGAAATAGTATTTCAGAACATAAATTTATTGAAACATTTAAACAAGGATTAAAGGGAATAAAAATATTAAGATTAAAGAAAAAGACAATGATTAATTACATTAAGAATTGTGATAGTGATGTTATAGTTTCTACAAGAGATATCTTTAATGATTATTTAGGTGTTTATGGAAAAAAAGATGTTTTAAAAATTGGGTGGGAACATAATCATTATCATGACAATATGAGATATGCAGAAAATGTAGTAAGATGCTCTAGTAAGCTTGATTATTTAGTTTTAGTATCTAATTCTTTAGAAGCTTTCTATAGGGGTAGACTTAGAAATACAAATTGTAAAACAGTATTTATTCCAAATGTTGTAGAAAATATTCCAAAGGATAATGAAATATCTAAACTTGAAAGAAAGAAACTAATTTCTGTAGGTAGATTATCTAAAGAAAAAGGATATATGGATCTAGTTAAAATATTTAATATTATAAGTCATGATTATCCTGATTGGACTCTAGATATAATTGGTGATGGTGATGAAAAGAAAAAAATAGTTAAATATATAGAAGATAATAATTTACAAGATAAAGTATTATTACATGGATTTAGAAATAAAGATTATATTTATGACCGATTAGGAAAAGCTTCAATATATTTAATGACTTCATATACAGAATCATTTGGTATAGTGTTATTAGAAGCAATGAGTATGGGACTTCCTTGTATTGCATTTTCATCTGCAGAGGGTGCTAATGAAATAATTAATAGTGGAAGTAATGGTTATTTAATTAAAAACAGAAATTTCTCTGCATATATTAAAAAGGTTGAAGACTTAATTGAAGACTTTGAAACAAGAAAAAAAGTTGGATTGCAAGGTAGAAGAACTGTTAAAAAATATAGTTCTGAAGTTGTCGGTAAAAAATGGTTAGAATTAATAGAAAAGAAGTGATTCTATGCAAAGAGTATTATTTATATCTAGTACAGGTGGACATTTAAATGAGTTAATGCAATTAAAAAGTATTTTTAATAATTATGATTTTCATTTAGTTACAGAAAAAACAAAGTCTACTAAATATTTAAAAGAAGATTATAAAGGAAGGGTAAGCTATTTATTATATGGTAGCAAAGATCATAAATTAGTTTATCCGATAAAACTAATAATTAATTCTTTTATTTGTTTATTTATATATTTAATAGTTCATCCTAATTATGTAGTAACAACAGGCGCACATGTTGGTGGAGTTATGAGTTTACTTGCTAAAATATTTGGAAGTAAAATTATATATATTGAGACTTTTGCAAATATTAATACAAAGACAATTACTGGAAAACTAGTTTATCACTTTGCAGATTATTTTGTAGTGCAATGGGAAGAAATGCTTAAGCTTTACCCTAAAGCGGAATTTGGGGGGTGGATTTTCTAATGATTTTAGTTACACTTGGAACGCAGGATAAAAGTTTTAAAAGACTTTTAAAATCAATTGATAAAGAAATAGAAAATAAAAATATTAAAGAGGAAGTAATAGTACAAGCAGGATATACTAAATTTAAAAGTAATAATATGAAAATATTTGATTTAGTAAGTCCTAGAAAATTAGATAGTTTAATGAAAGATGCATCTATTATTATTACTCATGGTGGAGTTGGAAGTATACTTGGAGCATTAAAATATAATAAACCAGTTATTGCTGCAGCGAGACTTTCTAGATATAGAGAACATACTAATGATCATCAAAAACAAATAGTAAAAGAGTTTGCTAAAAGAGGTTATTTAATTGAATTAAAGGATTTTTCTAAATTAAGTGAAGCATTGAAAATTGCTAAAAAGTTTAAACCAATTAAGTATAAATCTAATAATAAAGAATTTAAAAAACTAATTTCTAGTTACATAGATGAAGATTATACTAGTTGGTGGAATAAATATAAATATTTTATATTATTGATTATTATAATTTTAATTATATTTTTATTTATGAGGTGATTATATGGAAAAACTATCAATAGTTGTACCTTGTTATAATGAAGAGGAATCTATTAAATATTTCTATAGTGAAGTGGAAAAAATTAATAAAAAAATGAAAAATGTATTTTTTGAGTATATATTTGTTGATGATGGTAGTAGAGATAATACCTTATTAGAAATTGAAGAATTATCTAAAAAAAATAAAAATGTTAAATATATATCATTCTCTAGAAATTTTGGAAAAGAAGCAGCGATGTATGCTGGACTTAAAAATTCTACAGGTGATTATGTATGTGTTATGGATGTGGATTTACAAGACCCTCCAAGCCTTTTAGAAAAAATGTATAATTATATAAAAAATGATAATTATGATTGTGTTGCAACAAGAAGAACTACTAGAAAAGGTGAACCTATAATTAGAAGTTTTTGTGCCAAACTATTTTATAAAATTATTAATAAAATGTCTAAAACTGAAATGGTTGATGGTGCAAGAGACTATAGATTGATGACAAGACAAATGGTTAATAGTATAGTTGAAATGAAAGAATATAATAGATATTCTAAAGGTTTGTTTAGTTTTGTTGGTTTTAAAACAAAGTGGTTAGAATATGAAAATATTGAAAGAAAAATAGGAAAAACAAAATGGAATTTTTGGAAGTTACTTGTTTATGCAATAGATGGAATACTTGCATTTTCAACAGGACCGCTAGTTTTTTCTGCAATAATTGGATTGTTGTTTTGCGTAATAAGCTTTATAGCAATAATCGTGATAATTATAAAAACACTTATGTTTGGAGATCCAGTAGGTGGATGGCCTAGTATGGTATGTATTATATTCTTTGTTAGCGGTATACAATTATTTTCACTTGGAATACTTGGAGCATACTTATCAAAAATGTATATGGAAATAAAAAATAGACCAATTTATATAGCTAGAAAAACAAATATCAAGAAACAAGATTAAGTTCTTGTTTTTTTGTCATATTATGTTATAATGATACTTGTATAATGAGGAGTAGTTAAAATGAAGTTAAAGAAGAATAAGAAAAAAATTATATTAATATTAATACCGGTAGTAATAGTTTTATTAATTATATTATTTATAGGTGGTTTTGTAAAAGATAAGAATGATTCAAAAACTGCGATGAAAAAAGTTGAAAAAGACTATAAAGTTTTTGCGGATGATGTTGTATTGTTTAATAATCATAGAGATAATATATATGACACTATATTTACTAATGGTTATTATGATAATTTTAAAGATAGTTATGAAGAATTTAATAAAACATTTGATGAGTATGAAAAAACTGTTGATAAAGTAACAAATGACTCAAAAAGATTAGTAAAGTATTGTGATGGTATATATTATACTGACATTAATGTAAATAAAATGTGCTCTATATTTGCAGAAAATTATGAAACATTAATTAATTCATTTATAGTAGATGTAGGTCATTATAATACATTAGTTAAAGAATATAATGAATATCTTAAAGAAAATAGTTTAGATTCTGAAGAATTAAAAGAATATACAACTAGTAAAAAATATATAGATTATAATAAAGATAAAGAATATAGTGGTAAGGAGTAGCAAAATGGAAGAAATAGAAACATTAGAAACACTTAAACCAAAGAAAAAGATGAGCTTTAAGAAAAAACTAATTATTATAGTTATTAGTGTAGTAGTTTTATTTACTGGTGGAGGAGCATTTTTATTATATGGACCATTTGATGGTTTTAGAAATTTTTGGATTACTACTGCAATGACTACTATGACACATCAATATTTGGCAAAATGGTTTTATAGTGATGAAGAAATATATAAAGTATTAGCAATGAATGGTATAGTTGAACCTGATGGTAGTACTGATTCTAGTTTGATTAATATAAAAGAACGTAAAGGAAATTATAGATTCTATAAAAATAAATATGAAAAAGAAATATTAGAAGATAGTGAAGGAAAACTTTACAAAGTAATAGATATAGAAGGAAAAAGATATAAAGGTTTTTTAGTAGCAATATATGATCCTAGTAAAGTTAGTGTTGCAACAACTAGATACCTAGGAACTAGAGGTGAAGATATATTAACTATTAGTAAAGCAACTAATGCTACAATAGCTATGAATGCTGGTGGTTTTTATGATCCTGATTGGAATAGTAATGGGGCACTTCCTCATGGGCCAGTTATTGTTAATTCTAAAATAGTTAGTGATTATACTAGAGCACAAGTAGGCGGTGGTATAGTTGGATTTACAAAAGATAATAAATTAGTTCTTGGTAGATGGAGTGCACAAGAAGCATTGAAAAAAGGTGTTAGAGATGCAGTTGACTTTGGACCATACTTAATTGTAAATGGTAAAAGCAGTTTTGTTAAAGGTAATGGTGGTTGGGGTATTGCACCTCGTACTGCAATTGGACAACGAAAAGACGGAATTGTATTATTTTTAGTTATAAATGGTAGACTTGCTACTAGCCTTGGTGCTGATATGACTGATCTATGTGAAGTTATGGAAAACTATGGAGCAGTCAATGCTGCTAATATGGACGGTGGAAGTTCAACTGAGTTAGTTATAAATAATAAAATAATTAATACACCTGTTGCAGCAGGTAGATATGGACTAAGGGACATGGCGACATTTTGGATAGTAAAAGAATAAATATTGTTAAATAACAATATTTTCTTGTGTAATATAAAAAAATAGAGTATAATATACGATATTGGAGGGAAATAATATGGCAAAAGAAAAAGAAGTTAAAAATAAAAATGTTCATGAAATAGAAATTAAAATAGAGGGAGAAAACTGGAAGAAAGCTTGTGATACTGCATTTAGTAAAGCTCAAAAGAATGCTAAAGTTGATGGTTTTAGAAAAGGTAAAGTTCCTCGTGATATATATGAAAAACATTATGGTAAAGATTATCTTATCAATGCTGCAGAAGAAGCAGTAGATAGTGCATATCAAAAAGCTATGGAAGAATCTAAATTAATTCCTGTAGTTCAACCAGGAGTATCTATAAAAGACATTACTGATGAATATGTATCATTTGTATTTACTATTATTACTAAACCTGAAGTAAAAATAAAAAAATATAAAGGTTTAGGAATTAAAAAAGAAGAAGTAAAGGTAACTAAAGAAGAAATTGAACATGAATTAGGACATTTACTTGAACAATATACTGAAATGGTTACTAAAGATGGAAAAGTTGAAGCTGGAGATATAGCTATAATTGACTTTGAAGGATTTAAAGATGGTGTAGCATTTGAAGGTGGAAAAGGTGAAAATTATTCATTAGAAATAGGTTCTAATACATTTATACCAGGATTTGAAGAAAAATTAGTTGGTATGAAAGCTGGAGAAGAAAAAGATTTAGATTTAGAATTTCCAGAAGATTATGGTGCTAAAGATTTAGCAGGAGCTAAAGTAGTATTCCATGTTAAAGTTAATGAAGTAAAAGAAAAAGCTAAAAGAGAATTAGATGAAGATTTCTTCCAAGACTTAGGTATGGAAGGTGTTAATGATGAAAAGTCATTAAAAGAAGAAATAAAGAAAAATATTGAAGCTCACAAAGAAAGTGATGCTGAAAATAAATATATTGACACATTACTTAGTGAAGTAGGTAAAAATGTTGAAGTTGATATTCCACAAGAAATGGTTGATGAAGAAGTTCATAGATTAACTCATAGATTTGAAGATCAAATGAGAATGCAAGGAATTAGTTTAGATATGTATTATCAATTTACTAAATCAACTGCAGAAGATCTAAAAAAACAACTTGAACCAGAAGCATATCAAAATGTATTATATCGTTTAATGCTAGAAGAAATTATGAATCTAGAAAAGATAGAAGTAAGTGAAAAAGATGCAGATAAAGAAGCAGAAGAACTTGCTAAGAAATATAATATGAAAAAAGAGGATTTATTAAAAGAATTTGGTGGAATTGAAATGGTTCAATATGATTTAGAAGTTAGAAAAACTGTTGAAGCATTAAAAGAATTAAATAAATAATTTAATTCTTTTTTCTTTTCTTAAATTATGTTATACTTTTTTTATAATAGGGATGTGGTAATGTGAGAAAAAATAAAAAATTAACAAAAGGACAAATAAAAGGACTTATAGAATCAAAAAGAAAAATTATTAGACTTATAACTATTATTACTTTAATATCAATCTGGATAAAGGTAGGATTAAATACAAATTGGCATTTTAGTGATATTACATTAGAATCTATTGTATTGTTTATACTACTTCTTATGGGAATATTATCAAATGTTAGAAATGATTTTCCTATTTTTAATTCTAGGAAGTATAAAATAACAGAGGAATTTTCATACTCTGTAACATTGTTTTTTTCAATCTTGTTTATATTTATTGTATACAAAAATATTGTAGAGCCTGATTTTGTATCATATATTGCGGGGTTAAGTTTTCATGATTTGTGTACCTTATTAGTATTTTTATTGCCGGTAGCACTATTAATTATAGAAATAATTAATTTGAGTTTTAAAATAATTGGAAAGAAAACTAAAATAAAAAATGAAATTAAAATATATGATGAGGAGACAGAAAGAGTTTTAAATAGATATAAGGTATTAACTATAAAAACAATTTTAATTGTAATTTTATTATCAATATGGATAAAGGTAGGATTAAATAATAGTTTTGATTACATAGATATTTTATATGAATTAGTAACATTACTTATGGTAGTATTTAAATTTATGATATCAAATATTAAGAATAAATTACCTGTATTATATAGTTTTAATTTTAAAATAGATAGTTACTTTATTGTGTCATTATTATTACCTTATTTGTTGATATTTATATATGCACTTATAAATGTCGATTTTAGATTTTTATTGTTATCACTTGATACAAAGTATTTGATATCATTTATAGTTTATATAGCACCAATATTTTTGATACCATCTTTATTGTTTTATGTTGGATTGAAGCATCCTAATATAGTAAAGAATTTTAAAAATGTGTTAAAAGAAAAAGAAAATAGATTAAAATATAATGCTATTATAACTTTATTAATTACTATCGTTATTATTGGATTGTTTGCGTTATATTTATTTATTGGGTTAGGTAATGAATATAGTACTGAAAATATTCTTCAACTTATAATAATATTATTACCATTAAGTATTGTTATATTTTTAATAATTTTTTCAGGTATTAAAGAAATAAATAAATAATTGACAAAGAAATGATTAATGTATATTATATATGAATATAGGAGGATTTTATGGAATTAAAAGGAAGTAGAACTGAAGAAAATTTAAAGGCTGCATTTGCAGGGGAGAGTCAAGCTAGAAATAAATATACTTATTATGCTAGCAAGGCAAAAAAAGATGGATATGAGCAAATAGCTGCAATATTTGAAGAAACTGCATTAAATGAAAAAGAACATGCAAAAATATGGTTTAAATTATTAAATGATGGTGAAGTACCTTCAACAATAGATAATCTTACAGATGCCGCAAATGGAGAAGCTTACGAGTATAATGATATGTATCCAAGTTTTGCAAAAGTTGCAAAAGAAGAAGGGTTTGATCATATTGCATTTTTATTTGAAGCAGTAGGAAAAATTGAAAAAGAACATGAAGAAAGATTTAGAAAATTATTAAAGAATATTGAGGATGAAGTAGTATTTACAAAAGATGGTGATAAAATATGGCAATGTCGTAACTGTGGACACATTGTAATAGGTAAATCAGCACCAAAGGTATGTCCTGTTTGTAATCATCCACAAAGCTATTTTGAAATTAAAAAAGAAAATTATTAAAAAAAATAGATTGAAGTATTGACATTTGTAAAATATTTGGTATACTTATAAATGTCTACTTGATGCGGATGTAGTTTAATGGTAGAACCTTAGCCTTCCAAGCTAACTACGGGAGTTCGATTCTCCTCATCCGCTCCAT
>AUXO015629734.1_pt1 | contig 12496 bp, 11 predicted proteins | sample 768731 | NCBI WGS metagenome assembly AUXO01 (sample SAMN02715735, study PRJNA202380) | gut metagenome | biome: sheep rumen | host: Ovis aries | place: New Zealand: Palmerston North | reverse complement strand
CCAGCGCGGATCTTGGAAAATTCACGTTCGGTGGCCTCAATGGCCTTGTCCATCTTTTCAGAATATTCAGACATTTTTAGTTCCTAGTTGCTAGTTATTAGTTACTAGTTAATGGTTTATGCAAGAATCTCCTACAGCAAAGCCGAAGGATTCTAGCGTTTGTTATACGTTGGAAATATAGGTAAAAAAGACCCGACGAGTAAATCGCCGGGCTTTGAGAGCATGACAAAAGAGCTTGGAGATTACTTTTCGTCAAAAATGCCTGAGCTGAGGTAGCGAAGACCTGTATCCGGGAGGACGACGACAATCTTCTTGCCAGCATTTTCGGGACGCTTCGCCACTTCGGTTGCAGCCCAAAGGATAGCACCACTCGAGACACCGACAAAGATACCGTCAGTCTTGGCAAGTTCACGAGCCTTAGCGAAGGCGTCGTTTTCGTCAACAGTGATGGCTTCATCGTAAACCTTGCGATCGAGAACGCGCGGAATGCGTGCCGGATCCACACCATGGAACGGATGGACACCCGTAATTCCCTCTTGGTCTTCCCTCGCCTGCACACCAATCACCTTGATTTCAGGCTTGAGTTTCTTGAGATGGTTTCCAACACCCGTAAGCGTTCCACCAGTACCGACAGCGGCAATAAAGATATCGACATCACCTTCCGTATCCGCCCAAATTTCATCGCCGGTAGAAGTGTAATGGCTAGCCGGGTTAGCAGAATTACTCGTCTGATCGAGGAAGAAGTAATCCGGATGCTTTTCGATAACTTCCTTGCGCAAAGCATCAATTGCAAGCACAAAGTCGCCGTTGGATTCTTCAAGAGCTTTGGCTATCACCGGTTCTTCGGAGAGATTGATGAGTTTTGCTCCAAAAGCCTTGATGAGCTGTTTGCGTTCGTTACTAACGTTGTCCTGAATATAAATGATGGACTTATATCCGCGTGCGGCAGCGATGGCGGCTGTAGCAATGCCCGTGTTGCCAGATGTCGTTTCGACAAGCGTCGTCTTGCCCGGAACGGCGAGCCCTTTCTTTTCGGCATCGTTCAGCATTCCGAGAACGATACGGTCCTTCACGCTTCCGATGGGATTGAAGTATTCGATTTTTGCAATAATATCAGCCTTGAGGCCGTTTACTTTATTGTAGTTTGTCAGTTCTACAAGGGGGGTCTTTCCGACCAGTTCAAATATATTTTTGTGAATGTTCTTTGACATGTTTACGCCTCTCTTTATTAATAACCTTGTTTGAAAAATTTAGGTCATTGAAGCCCTAAAAACAAGGGTTTTGGTTTATACTATTTTTTTATCCTGAGCTATAGTTTTTGGCTTTTAGCCCAAGTCATTTACGTTGTTATTTTATAAGTAATACTCAGGTTCCTGGACCTGGCCCGCAAAGTCGAGAATCTCCAAAATCTGTTTGCGATAATTCACGAACACATCTTGAGTGCGGACGCGAGGGTATCCCAAATCCACCTTAATAACGCGCTCCACTTTGGAAGGGCGAGCCTTCATAACAACGATGTAATCGCTCAAATAAAGGGCCTCGTCAACATCATGCGTAACCATTACCATGGTGGTGTTATACTTGCGCCAGAGACTCAAAATTTCATCTTGCATCGCCATGCGTGTAAACGCGTCCAACGCACCTAGCGGTTCATCGAGCAGCAAGATTTCCGGGTGACCGACAAGCGCACGAGCAAGGCTTGCACGCTGATTCATACCGCCCGAAAGTTCATGAGGGTAAGATTTTTCAAAACCCTTCAGCCCAACGACTTCGATAAACTCGTCAACATCTTTTGCTCGTTCCTTGTAAATATGGCGCGCACGGAGCCCAAGTGAAATGTTGTCTCGAATGGTAAGCCAAGGGAACAATGTCGCCTGCTGGAACGCAAAGCCTCGATCGCTACCAGGCTTTGTCACTTTCTTGCCATCAACATACACCGCTCCGGAAGTCGGAGAGGCTAGTCCAGCAATCTGTCGCAACAAAGTAGTCTTGCCGCAACCCGATGGCCCAATCAAGCTCACAAAGCTCCCACCTGAAATTTCCAGGTTTACGCCGTTTAACGCCGTGACCGATTCACCTTTATTCGAAATAAACGTCTTTACAAGGTTTTCAATTCTAATCGCTCCCTTTGCAGGGGCTTTCTTTTCTGTATTTTCTGCTACCATTTTACAATACCCTTCTGCCAGTTGAGAATTTTGTCGCGGAGCTTAAAGAGAAGCGTCAGCGTGAGCGTACAGTAAACCGCAATGACGATAAGCCCAGCATAGACACCGCTATAAACCATCATCGCCTTCTGCCAGATAATGTACCAGCCGATACCGTACTTAGCACCAAACATTTCAGCCGTCATAAGAGCGAGAAACGCCGAAATGATGCCATAGAACACGCCAAGGAAAATGGACGGCATCGCCGCAGGGATACCCACACGGAAAATTTGGAACCATGTGCTTGCACCTAACGTGCGAGCCACTTCGTAATACGTGTTCGGAACCGCCTGTATCGCAGAGCTTGTCATGAGCGCCACCGAGAACCACACCGCAAGAGCCACGATAAAGACGCTCGCCGCATAAGGTGTATCAAAAATCGTAAGCGCAATCGGAATCCAGACCGTCGCAGGAATCGGTCCCAAAAGTTTGATATAAGGGTTCAGCCAGTAGTATGTCTTTGAACTGAAGCCAAGGCACACGCCCGTAACAAAGCCAATTGCCGTTCCGAGCAGGAGTCCTGTCAGCAAGAGCCTTGTCGAATAAAGGATGCACTTGAGAATCAGAAGTCCGTCTTCAAAGAACATCGCGAGGATGTTATCGAACTTCGGGAAGAACAGCACAGGCACACTAGCCGTCTTGCCTATGATTACATTAAAAGCGGTAAGGACAACCCCTGCTCCAAACCAAAACGGGCCAGATTGAATAAAGTAATCACTCAGCTTACGTACTTTGAGGGACAGGAGTCCAAGAATTAATGTTACCGCAAGGAAAAAATACAGAATCCATGCGAAATATGGATTTTCCGCTTCGGGGTGATCATCGCTGTCAGGAACAACAAGATGTACAGTCAAAGTAAAAAGAACGCCCAAAAAAGGTAGGAATTTTTTTAATGTTTTCACGTTATTCTCCAGTTAGGTGAAAAAGTTAAACCGTACCCCCTCCCCTAAGAGGGAGTACGGACTCGATGGAGGCTGTATGGAGACTACATCTTCCGTCTGAGAATAGATGGATCGGGGACTTCCCAAACCTCGGTAAACTGCTCGGTCTTGGGGTCATAAACATAACCGTCAGGCAGCTTGATACCGTAATCTTCAAAGTTCACGTAATGGTCCTTGATGAACTTTTCGATGTTGGTCTTCTTCTTGAGAACGCCTGTAGCCTGCAATTCGCGAGCGACCTTCTTGAATGTCTCGAGCCCGAGAGCGGCCGACGGCACAAAGTTATAGGATTCGAGAAGCTTGGCGTTGAAATCGACCTTGCCAGCAACAATTTCGTTGTCGATCTGGAGCTGGGCAACCTTGCGCGGTTCTGCGGCCACGTATGCAGCGCCACGCTGAGCGGCAATGCGGATAGCGGCGGCAGCCTTCGGGTTCTTCTTGAGGAGCTTCAGGGTCACGAAAGCCTGGCAGCAGTATTCAAGTCCCAACTTTTCGTCGGTGGTGGTATCGAGAATCTTCTTGAAGCCGTACTGTTCTTCGGCAGTCGCAGCAATCGGGTCATGGAGGCCGATGATATCGACTGCGCCTTTTTCGAGAGCGATCGGCAAGTCGTTAGCGGTGTAAACAACGAACTCGACTTCAGCTTCGGCACCTTCGGAGATGATGCCCGCGTCGCGGAGGCGGCGGCGGTACTGCATCACGGAACTGTCCGTAAGGCCAACGACACCAATCTTTTTGCCTTTGGAGTCCTTGACACTATTGATAGACGAGCCTTTCTTCACGTAGAACTTGGTGCAACCGGTATGAAGCCCCGTCACAAAGGTAATCGGGAGGCCATTTTCAATCGGCTGGAGACGGGTGGCAAGCAAGTCGAAGCCCGCATCAGCCTTGCCAGTCACGACGAGTTCGTTCAAAGTGGTATTTTCGCCCACGCGGACCATTTCGAACTTCTGGCCGATTTTTGCAAATTCTTCCTTGAAGTACCCTTTAAGCATGGCAATCTGGAAGGGGGCTTCGCAAAGAGCGCCAGTAAAGTAGGCAATCTTTACAACATTGTCTTTTTTAGCGGCAAAGGTGGATGTGCTGAACGCGAGAGCGACGGCTACAGCAACTTTAAGCAGTTTTTTGAAATTCATTTAGAATCTCCTTGTTTAAATGGACTTCACAAGCGACTTCGGGGCTTCCCAGCGTTCGGTGAACTTGCCGGTCTTGGCATCGTATTCGTAACCATCCGGAAGTTTGATGCCAAGAGCATCGAAATCGGCGTAGTGATCTTTGATGAATTTGTCTATATTGGTCTTTTTCTTGAGAACTCCGGTCTCTTGCAGTTCCTTGGCGACGGTCTTGAAAGTTTCGTAACCGAGCTTTGCAGAAGGAATGAAGTTGTAAGAGGCCAAAAGTTTTGCGTTGAATTCCAAGTCACCCGGAACAATCTTGCTTTCGATTTGCAGCTTGGCAGTCTTGTAAGGTTCTGCGGCAGCAAAGGCGGCACCGCGTTGGACTGCGCGATGGATGGCGGCGGCAGCCTGGGGATTCTTCTTCAAGAGCTTGAGGGTGATGAAAGCCTGGCAGCAGTATTCCTTACCGATTTTCGGGTCGGTAGCGGTATCGAGAATCTTCTTGAAACCGAACTGCTTTTCGGCAGTCTCAGCGGCAGGGTCATGAAGCGCAATGACATCGACGGCGCCCTTTTCAAGAGCAATCGGCAAGTCGTTGGCGGTGTAAACCACAAATTCCACTTCGGCATTGGGGCCGTCTGCAATGATTCCGTATTCGCGGAGCTTGCGGCGGTAAGACATCACGGAACTGTCAGAAAGACCGATGACGCCAATCTTTTTGCCCTTAGAATCCTTGACACTCGAAATCTTGGAGCCCTTCTTCACGTAGAACTTGGTGCAACCGGTGTGGAGCCCAGAGATAAACGTGATGGGGAGCCCGTTTTCGATGGGCTGGAGTTCTGTGGCGAGCAAATCAAAGCCAGCGTCTGCCTTGCCCGATGCAATCAGGTCATTGGCCGACGTGTTGTCTGCAATCTGCACCAGTTCGAACTTCTGACCAATCTTTTCGAATTCTTCCTTGAAGTATCCATTCAGGTAAGCCACATGGAACGGCGCTCCGCAAAGAGAACCTGCGTAATAGGCAATCTTAACGGTGGCATCCTTGGCGGCGAAAGCCTGGGTGGAAAGGGTGAGTGCTGTGGCGGCTGCCACGAGGATCTTTTTGAAATTCATTTTAGTAGTCTCCATTTTTTAGAAAAGAAATTCAGGCGCCTTGCGCATCTTTACTGTTCAGCCGTAGCGCCCGAATTTCCGTTATTTTTTAGAAGTTGTAGCTAGCCTTCAGGATGTAGCCGGAATAGTAAGCCGCAGGAGCGTATTCAATATCAGTGTACAGGCTAAAAGACAAGTGTTTATTTACGTTATACGTCGAACCAAACCAGAACGAGATGTTGGATGTACCGGCACCGGATTCTTCACGTTCTTCGATGAAATGCCCCGGATGGTGTTCCTTTTTCGTCTTTACAACAGTATCGGTCAGCTGGCTTGCAAACACAAAGCCAAAGAACGGCGTGAAACCAGATTCGTAATTGTAATAGATTTCAAAACCGTAGTTGGCAGAAATACCCGGATTAACACCATCATGTTCAAACGGAATGGTAAGGCCAAATTCATTACCGATTCCCAATTTTTCCGTTACCGGGATGACCCAGGAAAAACCGCCCTTGACGCTCCAGGTATCGTTTGTCACTTCGTCAGCGCCCGAGGGAATACCCACATCGATAAAAACGCCTGCGTTACTGCCAAGAGCGTACTTGAGGCCAACGGTCAAGTCCTTGAAGCCCTTGCCTTCCTCTGTTTCGTCATTGGGGTCACCAAAGAACTGGTAACCGAGACCCTGGACGCTCAAACCCAAGTTCTTGAAGACGCCCACAAACGCATTCACGTCCAAATCCGTGGAATGATAGTCGCCATTGTACCAGTAATGGCCAGCAAGACTTACTGTTCCATGCCCCACTTCGGGAACTCCATAGTAGTCCCATTCAGCAAAAGAAGTAGCAGCAGCGATAGAGAGAATGATTGCAGATTTCTTTAACATGTAAAAGCTCCTTATGTTTTTTTTAAAGTTTTTAGGGTTGCAAGAGGAAACTGCGTAAAACACCAATTTTTTTTACGCAATCAAATTTTCACGCTCTTAAATATTCAAAAGCGTTCGACTCTAGACGAGTCTAGAACAATGTAATGGTTAGAAGATGGTAACCCGCGTTAAGGTTTCGGATTTCCTTAATTTGTATGAGATGGTCGTGGACACTCCTGATTAAGGGTTGATGTGTCCGCGTCCCTACGATTTTTTTCGCTGTTTCCTTAGGCGATTGTTGCATGAATGAAGATAGAAGTTTATCAAAAGAGGAACAAGGTAAACGCATAAAAAAAATCGAGAAAAATTTTATTTTTTCTCGAAGTTTTAGCTCTACTTTATCATGTGCAATTAGAAATTTTTATACATATAAAATTTGTTTATGCACGGTAATATTTAATTTTTGAATTGCGATATTTTCACACTTTCCGACTGGGTTCTCCATCAAAACGGAATCCTTCCGGAAGCATAAAACCGCCATTTTCCAGCATTTGCAAGTGTTCCGGAGCGCCGGCAAACAGGCACATCGACGTTTTGCAGCGCCTGAAGCCAAACCTTTCATAGAACGACACCCCCGCAGGGCTCGTGTAAATAATCACATTCTGCCCTTTCAGTTTTTCAAGAACACGGGATATCATGTTCGTGCCGACACCAAGCCCCTGATACGCCGGGCGAACGGCGACATTGAAAATAGCCCCCTGGCTGAGCGTATCCGAAAGCGCCCTGGCAACGCCCACAATTTTTGCGCCATCCATGGCAAATACGGTTATGGTGCTGTGGGTGAAAATTACCTTTTGCTCTTCTGGCGAAAAGTCCGAAAGTCCAGCCTCATGTAAGATATCATGAACTTCCTGCCAATCCACATTTTCAGTATCCATTTTATACGTAATCATAATCTTCATTCCATTAAAAAACTCCCGCAACTTGCGCTGCGGGAGATCCACACCTAAGGAAACTGGGACGTGGATTTTAGAGGTTAAGCTTGGAGAGGGCTACAGAGTAGACTTCCTCCAACACATGGAGGCCGCCTTCGTAACCAGCAACAAAGCTATTCATGACCATCTTTTCGTTCATCGGGTAAGACACGTTCACAAAAAGACCGTCCAGTTCAATGGCGAGTTTCTTTTCCCAGTTCGATCCGAAAATAAGCGCCGGCCCGTCAAAGTCAATCTTGCGGATCTTTTCGTGAATCTGGAAGCCGTCCGTGGTAAATTCCACATCAGCCTTGATTCCATAATTCAAGTCATTGATTTCCTTCAGGATTTCTTCGCGGTACTTTTCCGGAGCATCATCAGTGATGAAAGACTTTTCCGGGAACATTCCCATGTCATTCACGAGGAACTTGATGACAGCATCGGTGTACTGGCTATCGCCTGCCACGGTAAAGTGCTTGCCAAGCACGCGTGTTTCAAGGATAGTATCTGCAAAGCGTTCCACGTAGTAGAAGAATTCCGCTTCGTGATGACGGATAACATCTTCAACCTTTTCCTTGTCGAGCTTTGCAAAATCAGCAACTGCGCGCAGGAACTTGCTCGTTTCGGTCGCCCCGATAGGGAGTGTCTTATAATGGAGCAGAGGAACGTTGAACTTTTTTTCGATAAACTTGGCGCTTTCAATGCCAGCCCACGGCGACACGAGAATCGTGAATTCCGCTTCCGGAATCTTATCCAGGTTCTTGATGCTACGACCAAATCCAAAAATAGTATTTGGGGTAAGGCCAATCTCAACAAGGAGACGTTCCAAAGCGCGAAGGTTACCAAGCCAATACGGATCCTGTTGCGGCACGCCAGCAAACAAGTTCACAAGCCCTTTTGTCTTTTGGGCAGGAACAGGTCCCTTGATGTACTGGTCGAGAATGCTTGTCAAAATCCAATCGTGGCCCAAGTAGTTATTACCCTTGAAGCCAGGAGTCTTTGTCCAGACAACCGGTTTTTCTTCATCAAGGAAATCTTCGGCAACAGACTGGATATCATCACCAATAATTTCGCCCGTGCAACCGGAAAGCACAACGAACAAATCGGCATCAATCACGCGCAACGCATTCTTGATGGTAGAACGGAGTTTTTCGGCACCGCCGAACACCACTTCCTTTTCGCTAATGCTAGTGCACGGATAAATGTTCGGGCTAAAGCGACCGCTAGTCCCCTTGTTGTCATTGAGCTTTGCGGCACAACCCGGACCGGAATGGAGAACGGGAATGGCACCCGGAATGGCCTGCACCGTCTGCATAGCGGCGAGAGCACACTTGTAACGAGGTTGATCGAGAATTTTTGCCATGGTTAGCGTTCCCCTTCTTGTTTGATAAGTTTGTCAACAGGCTGGTCATACCACCACTGGGTATAGGGCAGCTTAATACGTGCAGCAAGGTTCTTTTCAAAGCTGCGGTTCTTCACGGTGTCAAGCACGGTCTTTGCAAAACGCAAGGTCTTTTCGTAACCGAAAATCATGTATTCGTCAGCAACGAATACGGCGGCATAGCCCTGCTTAATCGCCCACACGGTCGTACCCGGGTGGCGGCTGAAATACAAATCCGGCTTATAGCGGTTCAAAATATTCAAAACTTCGTAGTTCTGCTGGTCTGCCACAGAGAGCTGCAAATCCTTCGGGGCATTTTCCTTGAGGTATTCGAGAGCCGGCGGGACATCACCATTATCGTACTTGTAGTCGTAATGCCAGGCAAGGCCGTAAACCACTTCCATGCCAAGCTCAATCAGCACGCGGGCAACTTCGTACGTGTAGCCCGGGCCCATACCAATCACGCAGCGGAGGCCCTTGAGTTCCTTCTTGATTTCTTCAATCTGCGGGAGGTAAATAGCACGCTGTTCCGCGATGTACTTTTCTACCTCCTCGGATTTGCCAATCGTCTTGCCAATTTCACGGAGCCACGTTTCAAAGCCAATGATACCATTGGGGTTCACCGTACGGATGTAAGGAACACCGTAAGTTTCTTCGAGAGCATTGCCCAAATAGGTGCCAAGCGTTCCGCAAATGCAAACCGTTGCAGCAGCCTCGCTCAAATGGCTCAGTTGTTCTACAGTGGAGTTCACATAAAGGAACTGCGTCTCGTAGCCAAAGCGGCGAAAAAGTTCCGTAATGAACGGACGTTCCGTTTCAAAGAAGTTCTTGAAGATAATCGTATTACGTTTTTCTTTAGGCGGCTTCACGATGCCCTGCATCACTGCATGGTCGGCAATATCAAAACCACTCGCCCAAATACGGCTCTTGAAGCCTTCGCAATGGACAGAAATAATCGGAACTGGAAAATCGTCCTTGATTTCTTCAACGAGACCATCGATATCCTCACCAATCACGCCTGACACGCAAGAGGACGAGACAAAAATTGCTTCCGGGCGGTATTCATCCCAAGCGTGGAAAATAGCTTCACGCAGGGATTCGATTGCACCGAAAACCGTATCTTTTTCGTTAAGGTCCGTGCAGATGTACACAGACTTCGTCGTTTCATTTATCTTGTCTGCTATCTGACGATAAAGGGAATCCGTGCCCGACGCCATCGCCGTGCAACCCGCTGGAGCATGGTAAATGATGGCAACGTTCCTTATCCCCTGCAGTTGCGAAAGGGCACAGCCAGAGAGACAGGAACTGGACTGGCTGAAACAACGCTCGCGGTTCTTCAAGGAGCCGCACTGGGAACGATGAACGAGCGTTTCCAAATCGCCCTTGAACCCCGTAATGGATCCGAGGCGATTTTCACGCACGGCTACGTTACTGTTTTTAAAGTTAAATGGCATGTGTTATCCTTTTCTAAGAGATTGCTTGTTTTTAATCTTGACGCGGTACGTGTTGATTTTTTCGATAGCCTCGGCAATCGGGAGCGAGACATCGAAGGCGCGAATATCGAAGCGGGCAAGAGCCTGAATCGCATGGGGCCCAATCTGTTCGCACAGCACGTAATCAACATCTTCCAAATTCTTCGCAGCCGAAAGCATCGACGAATTTTCAATTTCACGGTGTCCGCAAGTGCCATCGCAATGTTCTGGCTTTTGCCTAATCCCGATATATTCATATTTACCGGAATCTTCGTCTACCTCGTACAAATCGAAGGCGGCGGCATGGCCAAAGTGCACATTCACATAGAGACCGTCATTTGTAGCTATTGCAACTTTATACTTAGCCATGCGAAAAGGTCTCCTTTACACGGATGCGGTCCATGTAGATTTGGGCACCCACATCATAAACGCCCGGCACACCCACAGCATCAGCACGGCAGTGGGAACAATGCTTAAACACGTTAATGAACACACCAGCTTCTTCCTGGGCTTTTGCCAAGAGCCTTGGCGTCGGGGCTGGCAAATCCTTGAAACCGTTCTGCGGGATTAGCGGAATAATATTGTATATAATAGCCCCAGCATCCTTGACAGTTGCTGCGACATCCTCTATGTGGTGGTCGTTAATTCCTGGGCAAAGTACCGTATTCACCTTGACCATAACACCGGCACGAGAGACCTTGCGGATGCCTTCTAACTGGTTATGGATCAAAATTTCCGCCGCTTCGATACCGCGATAAATCTTTCCCTTATATGCGATTTTTGCATTTATCATCGCTTCTATTTCAGGGTCCACGGCATTCACCGTAACCGTCAAAGTATCAATTCCCACTTCAATGACTTCGTCCGCCTTGTCATTCAGCAAAAGTCCATTAGTGCTCATGCAACGGATTAAATCCGGGAATTCCTTTTTAACGAGACGGAACGTGTCTAAAGCAAACGGCGTCGCAAGCGTATCGCCCGGCCCCGCAATACCGACAACAGTCAGTTCTGGAACAAACTCTAACGCCTTGCGAATATAGCCACAAGCTTCTTCAGGCTTAATTACCTTGCTCGTATTGCCAGGAATCTGGGCGTCTTCATTTATACGTCTGTCGCAAAAGCGACATTCAATATTACAGCCTGGTGCAACAGGCAAATGAATACGGCCTTTATTATTTTTGCAGCCACCAAAGCACGGATGCTCGCGCTGCATCGTTTCAAATTTTTTTTCTGTCATAAAACCTCTCGGATGTAATTTTCTTCAATTACCTGGAGTTTTTGCCTAGTGTTCCGGTAGAGAGGTTTTTCTGTTTTGAGGACAAAATTAGGTCTACAATAAAAGAATGTCAATAAAAACGAGTTTCTTTTTTTAAGAAAAATGGAAAAAAGCCTCAAGTTATAGATAATAGCTATCGCTTATTATAGCCAACAAAATTTCAAATCACTCTTATAGAAAAAACATATACCGTACAAAAGATTAGGCTTATAAACAACCGCTTTTTTCTTGACTTTATAAAAAAATACAACCCAATTGGCTTGTCTTCGCTCCAAAAAGTACCTAAATTCACATTCGCCTAGTGTTTCTGTAGGGAATAAAATCCTAAGGAGACACAATGTCAAAGAAGTTACGTCAAATCGCTATTTACGGCAAGGGCGGCATCGGCAAATCCACCACGACCCAGAACTTGACCGCCGGGCTTGTCGAACAAGGTAAGCACGTTCTCGTTGTCGGTTGCGACCCCAAGGCAGACTCTACACGTCTTTTGCTTGGCGGCCTTCACCAGAAAACGGTTCTCGACACTATACGCGACAACAAAACCGAAATCCAACTTGCGGACCTCGAAAAGGTCGGTTTCAAAGGCGTACGCTGTGTAGAATCCGGCGGCCCGGAACCAGGCGTAGGCTGTGCAGGCCGCGGCATCATCACTTCCATCAGCATGCTCGAGCAGCTCGGCGCTTACACCGAAGATCTCGATTATGTGTTCTACGATGTGCTTGGTGACGTGGTGTGCGGCGGTTTCGCCATGCCGATTCGCGAAGGCAAGGCCAAGGAAATCTACATTGTCGCATCTGGCGAAATGATGGCCCTCTACGCAGCAAACAACATTTGCAAGGGTATTGCAAAGTATGCCGAACGCGGCGAAGTCCGCTTGGGCGGCATCATCTGCAACAGCCGTAATGTTGACAACGAACTTGACCTGCTCCGTGCATTCACCAAGGAACTCAACACACAGCTTATCCAGTTTGTGCCGCGCAACAACGTCGTGCAGCAAGCCGAAATCCGCAAGAAAACCGTGATTGAATTCGAGCCCAAATGTTCTCAGGCAAACGTCTACCGCGAACTCGCAAAGAACATTGATGAAAACGAACTTCTCACCATCCCGACACCGATGACTCAGGACCGTTTGGAACAAATTCTCATCGACTACGGCATGATGGAAAAAGACTA
>AUXO013838452.1_pt1 | contig 12498 bp, 9 predicted proteins | sample 768731 | NCBI WGS metagenome assembly AUXO01 (sample SAMN02715735, study PRJNA202380) | gut metagenome | biome: sheep rumen | host: Ovis aries | place: New Zealand: Palmerston North | reverse complement strand
TTTGAACCCAATTATTCACGGTCAAATCACACGTGAAGATATTGAAAGATGTGAAGCTGATCCAAATGCACGCTTGGTTTTGCGTGAAGAAATCATAGAAGCACAAAAGAAACAGAATACAAAGGGTGGTGGTTATACACCAAAATTACACCGTCAAAATCGCTTGGGCGGAATTTTGTGGATTTTGAAAAACTATCCAGATTTGAAAGACAGCCAAATTGCTCGTTTAATGCGCAGCACAAAACCAACAGTATCTTCTGTTCGTAATAAAACACATAAATCTTATTCAACGATTCAAATTCAGAATCCTATTGTTCTTGGTCTGGTTTCTGAATCCGCTTTGCATGAAGCAAACGCAAAGGCACAGAAATCTAGTAAATAATTTTTAAAAAGTTTTATTAATAAATAACAAAGGCTTCTTTATGGCAAAAAAACTTGATGCAGAAACAAAATTTCTTATTGAAAACTCGTTATCAGAGAATTTAAAAGAATTGGCATTTTCTTCATTAGATATGGGATATTTAACCCAAATGGATTTTAATGCTGCAATCCAAGCTGATGAAATTCCAGATGAAGAACAAGCAGAAATACTTGAATTTTTTAAACAAGATTTGGAACTTGAAATTATAGACACAGACAGCGACAGATTTGCTCGTGATATGGAAAAATATTACGAAGAAGACGATGAAAATTATAATCGTGATAAATCTCGTGATGTGTTGAATGCAGATGCAGAACAAGTTGATGTTAATGATGAAGATTATGAACACTATGCAAAGCAATTGGAACGCAGTAATGTTTCAAATATTGTGTTGGGTGGACAAGATTCTGTTCAATCTTATTTAAAACAAATCGGGGCAGTACAATTATTAACTGCTGCTGGTGAAATTGCTATCGCACAAAGAATAGAAGCTGCATCTCGTTTAATGGTTTATGGTTTGTGCGAAAGCCCGATGACAATCAAAGCAATGCTGGATTGGTATCAACAATTGTTAAATGGTGATATCAAATTGCGTCATATCATAAATCTTGAAGTGATGTATTCAAGCGATTCAGAAAAAAAGAATTTAGCTGCATTGGCGGACGCCTTGAAAAACAAAGGTGTGGATCAAGTTGATGATTTAGACGATGCTGATTTTGATGCATTGGAAGATTCTGTTGATGAAGAAGATGATGAAGACGAAGAATTAGAAGATGGCGAAGACGACAAAAAAGAAGATTCACAACGCAGTTCTTCTGGTGTGCCAATTCCTGTTATGGAAGAAGCCTTGTACCCAATGGTTACAGATTTGTTTGCTAAAATTAAACGCATATTTACAAGTATGCAAAAATTACAAACAAAACGTTTGGAAAATTTATTGGTGTCATCTGAACCTGATGCGGCATTGGAAAAGAAATATACCAAGGCCCGTATGGAATTATTTGAATATGTCGGTAAAATTCGTTTGAACGACGATAAAATCACAGAAATTATGGAAGAATTAAGCAATCGCAACAAATTGCTTATGGGATTGGAAAACAAAATGTTGCGTCTTGCAGAATCTTGCAGGGTTAAACGCGAAGATTTCTTGAGTGAATATTTCGGAAATGAATTGAATCGCAATTGGGTTAAAAAATTAGCAAAAAGCAAAAGTACTGCATGGCAGAATTTTGTTAAAAAATATCAAAACGATATACTTAAGATTCAATCTGATTTGACTGATTTTGCTAAATCAACTGGTCAGCCAACCGGTGAATATAAAAAGGTTGTTGAATTGGTAAAACGTGGTCAGGCTGAAGCAGCACGTGCAAAACGTGAAATGATAGAAGCCAACCTGCGTTTGGTTATCAAATTTGCCAAGAAATCAAGCAACCGTGGTTTGGGACTTGATTTTTCTGATTTGGTTCAAGACGGAAATATTGGTTTGATGAAGGCTGTGGATAAATTTGATTATCGTCTTGGAAACAAATTTTCTACATATGCAACAAACTGGATACAACAGGGTATTTCACGTAGTATCGCAGACCAAGCAAGAACAATCAGAATACCTGTTCATATGATAGATAATATACATAAAATTCAACGCGCAAGCCGTCAATTTATGCATAAATACGGTCGTAATCCAACCGCAGAAGAATTGTCAAAGATTATTTATTTGCCAGTAGATAAAATACACAAGGCTATGAAAGTAAATCTTAAACCAATTTCTTTAGAGGCACCTGTTGGAACAGAAGACGACAGTTCAAGATTGGAAGTTATTGCGGACGAAAATGCAAAAAATCCATTTGTTGCTGCTGCACAAAAGAATTTAGCACACGTTCTTGAAGAAATGTTGCATGATTTAGACCCAAAAGAAGAAACAGTGTTAAGATTGCGTTTTGGTATTAAATGTCCAACGCACACATTGGAAGAAGTTGGTGAAAAATTAGGCGTTACACGTGAACGTATTCGTCAGATTGAACAAAAGGCTTTACAGAAACTGCAACACCCAACACGTGCGCGTATCTTAAAGAACTTTTTAGAAAATTAAACATTAAAAACCCGTCTTTTGATGGGTTTTTATTTATAAGGTGTTTTATATGTTAGATAAAAATTGGATTTTATTTTGTACTGGGTTGTCGGGAACCGGTAAAACTTATTTTGTTAAAAATGTATTGCCACAAAACGCATTTTATAATCTTAAATCTGCGACAACACGTCCAATGCGCGATTACGAACAAGATGGTCGTGAATATTATTTCAGAGATGAAAAATATTTTGATACACAAAAATTTGCTACGCATTTATGGGTAAATGAAGCTTTCTGGAAAAGTGGCGATTTGAAGTGGTTGTATGGGGTTCCTGAATTTGAAATATTGCACCATCTGGGGCAAGATTTTACATATGATGTTATTCAACCAAGATATGTTGCAGAAATGATAAACTGGTTTACAAAAACAGGGTTGAACAGTGCATATAATTATAAAATATTATGGTTCCAACCAAATCCTAATGCGGCAAATATTGTTGAAAAGCGTCAAAATATGCCAAATGATTTAGATGTTCGTCGTGCAAACACATGTAACGAGCAAGATTTCGCATTTGCGGGGATAAAACCAGATCACAAAGTTATATGTTCACCACAAGGTATTTATATGGATAATAAATTAAAAAGATTTCTGGCTGATATTGAACGAAACAAAATTAAATGATAAATTATTCATAAAAAATAAAAAGCACCGTTTTTGGTGCTTTTTTGTTTCGTTATTCAATATTATTTGTTTGTTAAATGTTTATAGATTATGCCCAAATCAGATTTCAATATTGTTGAAACAAGATTTTTTGCTTCATCGGTTTGTTGTGCGCCTTGCAATAATTTATCAAAACTGCGAACAAATTGTGTTGCCTGTGAATTTAAAATTTTATCTTTCTTTAATAATTCTTGAATCTGTTTTTTATTAGACGCATTTAATATCTTAACTAACCATTTGGCAAATATTTTATTGTCGCCATTGTTGAATTTGTTCCACACAACGGTTGGAATGTCTGCACCAGTAGCACATGTTAAATCTTTGGAGAGTGCATATAAATTATCAAACACAGATTCTATTGTTGCGGTAAAATCTTTCGCGCTGATAGGTTTAAAAGCTGTTGCAGGGGCGACTTTAATTGCGTCCATCGGTGCAGATGCGCGCGCAATCATCATTTGTTTGTTTAAACTCTGCATTGCTTCTACTGCCTTGGTATAATCTGTCATTAAATCAATCATTTGTTGACGAGATTGACCAGATAATTCACCCAATTGTGCGGACGAATTTTGTATATTCACAAGTGATTCTGCAATACTTGTCTTCATTAATTCAATTTTTTCAACCAACGCATCAACAATACCTTTGATGTTTTGACTCATTTCTTGAGAGCCTTGTGATAAATCTGGTAATGCTTTGTAATATTTTTCAATTAATTCAGACAAAGGTTGCAATTGTGCAGTTGTATCTGCAGAAACTTTTATTAACGCATCTGATTGGGTCGATAATTCTTTGTGTGTCTTGATCATTTTTACAAGTGCGTCGTTTATTCCGATTTCCATGCTCTTGATAGAATCAGCAAATTCAGCAGTTGTATTGTTTGTGTTTTCAAGTGTTGTATTAGCTATGCCAGAAACTTCTTGTAATTTTGCAAGTATTCCATTTGCAAAATCCGCAATTTCTTTTTTGAAATTGTTTGTCATATCGTTCAATCCCTTACATGTGTTTTCAGTCACTGTACGGGTTGTAGCGGTAGATTCATCAAAAGCCAATTTCATTTCTGCAAGTTTTCTAAGGTGTCTGTCCAATGAAGATTCTTCCAATCTTGATGCAGAATAAACCAAATCAGCGGTTTCTTTCAGGTTTGTTGCGTATCCCTTGATTTCTTTGTTCGTTTTAACATTAAATTCAGATAAATTAGCCAAATAATCCTTCAACATTTTATCGTTTTTTCGCATCGTTTCATCGTATTCTGTTGCAGATGTTTTTACATTATTAAAACCTTCAGAAACATTTGTTGATAAATCTGATAATTGTTGTTGCAGACCATTTGCTGTTGTGGTCATTTCATTCATTTTAGTTGTGTTTTCTTCAAAAGAATTTTGCAATTGTTCAGATATCTGTTGATGAGATACGATGCATTGGTTTATATGTTCTTGAATTTTTTCTGAATTTTCGGTTGTTGTTTGTGCTGTTTCTTTCATGCGATTAATTAAATTATCTGTGTTTGCCAGAAAATTGTTAGCAGATGTTTGCATATCTGACCATTCGCCAGAATAGACGACACGATTTAACCCATCTATTGTGTTTTCTATGCGTTGCGACATATTTGCTATTTTTTTAACAGCATCTTCTGCGGTAGTTAAAATTTTATCGTTTTCTTCGCCCAGTGATTTTTTGATTTTTTCGGTATCTGCAATTTGTTGTTTCATGATATCAGACATAGATTGAAAATTGTCATTTATCTTTGTTATTTCGTCTTTCAATATAACCTGTAAAACACGCGTTGCATTTTGTATTTTTGCCTGTTCAGGATTTGTTATGATTTCTAATAAATCACGCATAACCCGTTGAGATTTGCGAGAAATAAAGAAAAGACAAATTAAGCTTATGAATAACAATCCACCAAATACGGATAAAATTATAAATAATGGTTGGTTCATGATGTTTTTCTCCCGAGATAAAAAAATAACTTCCTTGCAGTACAGTAAAATTTATACTAAAATTATTTTAATAAAGCAAGGGGATAATCGTGCCAATCAGAATAAAAAATTATAAATTATCAGATGAACAGGAAAGTGCCGTAAACCCGTCTTCTAATGCTTGGGTTCAGGCTAATGCTGGTGCGGGAAAAACGGAAATATTGGCTGGTCGATTATTGCGCATATTATTCAGATACAAACAACAGGGTAAAGATATAACAAAAATACCGGGGATATTGTGTTTAACATATACAGAAACCGGTGTTGGTGAAATGAAAGATCGTGTTGTAAAAACTTTTCGCAAATGGGCAATGGCTTGTGAAGAAGATTTACGTGAAGCAATATCTTTCATAGTAGAAGGACAATCCGTCACAGATAACGATGTTAAAGTGGCACGTCAAATATTTTTTGATGTTATTGATAACCCAGATATATTAAAAATTCGCACAATACACAGTTTTTGTTCTGATATATTAAAACAATTTTCATTGGAAGCGGGACTGCCACCGGCTTGGTCTGTTATTTCAGATTACAATCAACGCGTTTTATTAGAAAAAACATTTGAAAAAATGATAAATAATCCGAATATGAATTCTCAGGTACGGGAAGCTTTACATAATGTTATGTCTGTTCAGACAGAAACCGCCATGGATGAAATATATCGGATTTTGGTAAAAAAATATAAAGCAATTTTCGCAATAAAAGATAAAAAAGATTATAGAAATTATTTTAAAGAACAAATCGATAAATATTTGAATATAGATGATACGGCTAATGTTCCTGCAAAACCGGAAGATTTAGACGAAATGATTCAAAAATTGCAAGACATAGCACAAACCCAAGAAGACGAAAATATAAAACATTTTTATACTGGTCTGTGTAAAAAAATTGAAACTTTTAAATCTGACCAAAAACGCAATTTTGCTGAATACAAAACATTGTTTTTAAATGGTGCTGAAATTAAATACAAAACCTTTAAAGATGTAAAGATGGTTGATGGTACCAATAAAAGAATTGCTTATATAAAAATGCATCCAGATATATTTTTAGCAGAAGCAGAACGTGTAAAACGGTTATCAGAATACAATGCTAAATATAAATTACACACAGACACAATGTCTATGTTTGAATTGGTTCTCGAATTTGAAAAGTTATATAAAAAAACAAAACGTGAATACAATGTTCTAGATTTTGATGATTTAATTTTATATACAACAAAATTGTTTGAAAATCCTGTTACTGTCGGTGCTGTATTGCAACAATTATCTGGTTCTGTCGGTCATATATTGGTTGACGAAGCGCAAGATACCAGTTTGCAGCAATGGCAAATATTCAATACATTGCGTGATAATATTGTTTTAAATGGGGATTTTACATCTTTGGTTGTGGGCGATTCAAAACAGGCTATATTTGGTTTCCAAGACGCCGATACAAAAGCTTTTATTGATAATCGTGCAGATTTTGAAAAAAGAACAAAAGAAACAGGAAACTCTTTTTCTGGTGTAGATTTAACATTAAACTTTCGTTCTTTGGCGCCTGTGTTGAATACGGTTGATTATTTCTTTAATAAATTCAAAAAAGATGACAATCAACAAGACGGCGCAGAAATAAATGTAAAATTTGTGAATTCTAAACATATAAGTTTTCGTTCGGACAGATTAAATGAAAAGGGCGGTTTGGTTGAAATAAATAAAGCTTTTATTCCAAATTCATCTGGCGAAGCTGGAAAAAAAGAATACGCAGAATATCTTGCTGAAAAAATAGAAAATGTTTTAAAAACAGAAAAGGTATATAAAGACGGAAAATTGTGTGATATCACACCAGATGATATTATGATTCTGGTCAGAAAACGCAGTGTGGTTGTTTCTCATTTATTACACTTATTAAAAGACAAGGGCATAGAAGTTGCTGGTGAAGATAAAATTGTTTTAAATGACTTTTTGCCTGTGCGTGATTTATTAAATTTAATCAGATTTTCAATCAAACACAAAAAATATGGATATTATTCTGATGATTATACATTGGGTTGTATTTTAAAAAGCCCGCTTTACAGATTGTCTGAATCGCAAATTTATGATTTATGTGAAGAAGCACAAAGTTCGGATGAAAAACCAGCCTCTGGATTTATGTGGAAACTGTTGGAAGAACATTATCCAGAAATTTACAAAGATTTATCTGAAATCTTGGCAAGATGTAAAACAGATGCCCCATATACTTTCTTTAATTATGTGTTAAGCAAGAAGTTTAGACCAGATGATGAAATGAATAATCGTCAAAAAATAATTTCTGCTATGGGAAAACATATTATAGATCCTTTGGAAGACTTTTTGACATTGTGTTTGGTCTATGAAAGAACACAATCTGGTACACCAAAAGATTTCTTGAAATGGTTTGTAACCAGCGAAACTGCTGTTAAACGAGATGTTAAATCTGCACATGGTGTAAAAGTGATGACAGTGCATGGCAGCAAGGGGTTAGAAGCACCAGTTGTGTTTTTAATAGACACATTTAACAAGGGAAATAAAAATTTTGATTTGTTTGATTTGAATTTTAAAAATCCGCCTGAAAAACAATTGTATGATTTGTGGATGTGGAAAACCGTGCCGTTATCAGATTTGCCTGCTAACATAGCGCAAGACAAGAAAGATTATTCTGATAAAGAAATTTTAGAAGAATATTACAGGTTATTATATGTTGCAATGACGCGTGCACGTGATCAATTGTATATATATGGACAAACAAACACAAAGCCAAAAGAAGATGCTGACAAAGAAGAAAAATTAGGTGAATGGTATCCTGTTTTGTGGCGAAAATTGTCAGATATAGCAGTGGCTTTGCCAAACACAGCAACAAAAGACACACTTACACAAGAAATAGAAAAAATTAGGATTACAGATGACCCAGAAATTAAAGAATTTTTTGAATCAAAAATTTAACGAACAGCTCGCAACATCTAAAGGAACGGTTGCTCATCTTAAGATGGAAAACATTGTCATAGATGATGTTGTTGGTGAAAGTGGCGATAAAGATATAATTAAAAAAATAAAAACAAAACCAGAATTGTTGCCTTATTTTGTTGCGTCTGCACAAAGAGAAGTTCCGATTGCTGGGTTCATAGACGGTGAATTTGTCAGCAAGCGCATAGATCGTTTGTTAATAAATCACGAAACAAAAAATATTGTTTTTATAGACTATAAAACAGATACAGATAAAACCCAGTTTATAGATGAATATAAAAAACAATTAAAAGGCTATGAAATATTGCTGCGTTCTGCGTATCCAGAATATGCAATATCTGGTTATATTTTATGGCTGCAAGATTGGACGCTTGATAAAATTATTTAATTGAAATTTTGTTGCTTTTTTGTCTATAATCTGGCTATGTTAACAAGTCTTTATATTTCTAATGTTGTTTTGATAGAAAAACTGAATCTAGAATTCGGAAATGGTTTAAATATTATGACCGGTGAGACTGGTGCCGGTAAAAGTATTTTGCTGGACGCATTATCATTGGCGTTGGGTGGACGCAGTGATATTGGTCTGATACGAAATGGGACAGATATGGCAACCATTATTGCTACATTTGATTCTGTGAATAATTCTGCAAAACAAATTCTTGATGAAAATGGCATTGAATGTTCAGATGAATTGATTTTGCGCAGAACCTTGTCAAAAGATGGTAAAAGCAAGGCTTGGATAAATGATATACCTGTGTCCATAAAAACATTGAAACAAATCGGCGATGAAATGGTCGAAATTCATGGACAATTTGAAAATCGTTCTTTGCTTGATACATCTACACATTTAAAATCATTGGATGATTATGCAAAAATAAATGACAAAGATTTTAATGAAGTTTTAAATAAAACACATATTGCATATGAAGATTTACATAAAAATCAAAAGCAATTAAAACAATTACAAGAAATACTTGAAAAATCAGAATCTGAACGCGATTTTTTGGAACATAATGTGTCTGAATTGCGAAAATTAAACCCACAACCGGGTGAAGAAGAAGAATTGGCAAATCAGCGTGCTATGATGATGGATGCTGAAAAAAACGCTGGTATTTTAACAGACGCAATCAGTGTTCTGAAAAATAATGGCAATTCATTGGACGAACAAATTTGTTCTGTGGCGCATATCTTGGAAAGAATCAAGACAGACCCAAACCCTTATTCTGAAATCATAGATAAATTATATGATGCGGCATCAACGGTTGCGGAAATAGGGGAACAGATTCAACCTGAAACAATGGATGTAAATGACATAGATTCTATCGAAGAAAGATTGTTTGCTATTCGTGGGGCGGCGCGTAAATATCGTGTCTCTGCGGACGAATTACCAAACAAACTGGCAGAAATGGAATCTCAATTAAACGCCATAGACAACAGCGATATTGAATTAAAGAAATGTAAATCATTGGTTGCTGAATCGCAAAAGATATTTAATGAATATGCAGATAAATTAACCGAATTACGAAAGGTTTCTGCTGATAATTTAAGAAAACAAATATTGCAAGAATTGCCAGACTTAAAATTGGGCAGTGCAGATTTTATGGTTGATATATCAGATACAGAACCAAACATAAACGGTAAAAATGACATTGTTTTTATGATTAAAACGAATCCGGGGACTCCGTTCGCACCATTACATAAAATCGCGTCTGGGGGTGAATTATCGCGTTTGATGTTGGCTTTGCGTGTCGTATTAAATAACCCAGATAATCAAAAAACATTGATATTCGATGAATTGGATACTGGTATCAGTGGTGCAACCGCATCTGCCGTTGGCGACAGATTAAATAAATTGGCGCATAATGAACAATTGTTGGTCATTACCCATTCTGCTCAGGTTGCTGGTTTTGCAGATAAACATTTCAAGATTTCTAAACAAAGCAACCAAGATTCAACCACCACAACCGTTGTTGAATTATCTGGTGATGACAGAATAAATGAAATTGCCCGTATAATCAGTGGCGCAACAATAACCGCGGAATCTGTTGCAACTGCAAAGACATTGATTAAACATTAAAAAAAACGCCCATACGGGCGATTTTTTATTTGTTTCTGAAATAATTTTTCATCATGTATGTATCAAACATATAACTGTTTTGTTTGTAAAACCAATAAACTTGGTTTATGAATTTCAACAGTACAGAATTTGTATTATTTATTTCAGAATCTAAAAATGTTTCAGCAGCAATCAATTTGCTTTTGTTATCAAACACCATACAAATACCGCCGTTAAATTTTTTGATTTTGTTTATAATAAAGCTGTATATTTTGTCACCATTAAGAGAGCGAGCCTCTAAAACAATGCGTCCATCTGGTTCTTGATCATAGGTTATGTACACTTTGCTTGTATCAAGATTATTCTTGATTTCTTGTAATTTTTCCTTGGTTATTTCCTTGAATATAGCAGACATTTTATCTCCTTTGTTGTCTTTTATGTACATAAATATAATACAAAAATTTAATTTGTCAAGTGTTTTAGTAAAAAAGTTAAAAATATCCAGACTGGTAATATTTCGTTATAATTTGATTATTCCATCAGCAAATTCAATCGTTTCTGGTATGGCTGAAACAGTGCTGATTATATTATTGTCTTTGTCGCGAACAATGGCATAACCGCGTTGCAAAACATTTTTATAAGACAAAGAATTCAACATTTGGTCAATATGGGTTAAATTCTGTTTCAACATATTTAATCTGGTTTCAACGAATATAGGAAATCTTGAAATCAATTCTATCTTTTGATGTGCAGATTGCATTTCGTTTGCAATAATTATATTCATTGTTTTTTCAATATCGTCTATCCGTTGTGTTTTTTCCATAATAATTTGATGCGGACTTTTGATATTTATATTTAATAAATGCTTTTTTAATCCCAATAAAGTATTGGTAAAGGCAGTATTTAATCTGTGTGATAAATTATCCAGTTCTTGAATCAAAGATATTTTTGTTGGAACAACCATTTCCGCCGCGCCAGTTGGGGTTGGGGCGCGCACATCGGCTGCAAAATCTATCAACATCCAATCTGGTTCATGACCAACACCGGAAATAAGTGGTATATGACTGTTAGCGGCAGCGCGAACAACAATTTCTTCACTGAACGGTAATAAATCTTCCAATGCACCGCCACCGCGTGCAACGATAATAACATCGACATTATTCATACGATTGAAATATTCGATACCTGCAACAACTTCGCCAGCGGCACTGGTTCCTTGAACCGTAGCAGGGTAAAGTAATACTTTAACCGGAAATCTTTCGCGCAATCTGTTTTGTATATCTTGGAAAGCAGCACCTGTTGGACTGGTTACAACACCAATTGTTTGTGGAAAACGTGGCAAAGGTTTCTTGCGCGCGGCGTCAAATAATCCTTCCTTGGCCAGTTTTTGTTTGCGTTCTTCCAACATTTTTAATATTGCGCCAACACCAGCCATTTCAATAGAATTTATAATTATTTGATAATTGCTGCGTGCAGGATATGTTGTAAAACGACCTGTGATGATAACTTCCATTCCGTCTTCTAATTTCATTGGAACGGGTGTGCCACGCCATATAATTGCATTTATAGCAGAACCAGAATCTTTTATTGTCATATATACATGACCAGATGATGCGCGTGTAATTTGTGATAATTCACCACGAATACGAATTTCAGAAAACGCGGTTTCTACAACTTTTTTTAAGAGCGTTGAAGCATCACTTACTGAAAAAATAGTGTTTTTATCAAAAAAAGGAACTGGTTTTTCCATGGTTTATTCTTTTTGGTTTTTAGCGAGTTCTCTCAATAAAATTTTTTTGAATACTTCTTTATTTGGTGTGCGTAATTTTCCTGGATCCAGAGGAACACCAATATTATAAGGCACATTTAATGGATAAAAATGTTCGCCGGTTGTCCCAAAATTTATGCCCGTTGTTTTGTCTTGTAAAAACACAACAGAACTGATGTTTTTGCCATCTACAACCCAGTCTGTATAACGTATAGCCATAAGATTCCAAACATCTTCGCCACCAGTCATTTCATAGATAAGCAAACTGGCCATCGCACAGAAACCAGAAGACCATTTGTTGTCAGATAATTTACTGCCTACAAAATGCGAATGATACACTGGATTTTTATAGATATTACGCAAAGCAATTGTTATTTCAGGTAAAGTATATTTTGCGTTACACAACTTGTCCATATTTGCAGACTGAATTTTTTCTGCTAATTTAATGGTTGCTTGGGTGAATTCTTCATATCTTTGTGCGTACGGTTTCATTTGCTTTATTCTATCATAATTCTATAATTCGGTCAA
>AUXO015100117.1_pt1 | contig 12501 bp, 13 predicted proteins | sample 768731 | NCBI WGS metagenome assembly AUXO01 (sample SAMN02715735, study PRJNA202380) | gut metagenome | biome: sheep rumen | host: Ovis aries | place: New Zealand: Palmerston North | reverse complement strand
CCTCTTAATTTTGAAACAACACCATATCCTCCTTCTTCACCATACATTACATGCACATAATCACTCATAGCATCAAGAGTAGCTAAATCGTGTTCAATAAGCAATACTGTTCTTTTTTCATCTGCTAATTGTCTGATAGCTTCAACAGTATTTAACCTTTGTTTTACATCAAGCCAAGAAGTAGGTTCATCTATGTAATAAAAGTCAGCATCTCTTAATATAGCTGCAGCTATAGCTATCCTTTGTAATTCACCACCAGATAACTTATCTAACTTTCTATTAAGTGTCGTTTCAAGTTCTAGTGTTTCTACAATTTCATCCATTTTATTTCTTTCATCAACACTTTTAAGTAAATCTTGAACTTCACCTTTAACTATTTTAGGTAATAAATCTACCATTTGTGGTTTATAAGCAAATCTTATTTCTTGATTACTTAATTGTTTAAAATAACTTTGTAGTTTTGAACCTTTGAAATAATCAATTACTGTATCCCAAGATCCTTCCTTGGTATAATCACCAAAATTAGGTATTATTTGTCCGGACAATATATTTAGGATTGTTGATTTACCTATACCATTGGGTCCTAATAAACCAACAACGGATCCTTCTTCTATTGTAGGCATACCAAATAATTCAAAACTATTGGCCCCATATCTATGTATTGGTTCTTCTGTGAGTATTTCAGGTAAATTAATTATATTTATTGCATCAAATACACATCTATTTACACAAATACCACATCCAGAACATAATTCTTCAGAAATTACAGGTTTATTATCATCCTCACTAATTACAATAGTATCTTCATCCATTCTTACGCCAGGACAATAATTAATACAAGCATAATTACATTTTTTTGGTTGACATTTATCTTTTTCTAATATTGCTATCCTATTCAAAGATACACTCCCTAAAATTTAAAAAAATCATGAATTAATAAAATAATGAAAAATAAGTTTATTTTATAATGATTTAATAATTATATATATTTTTATTTTTTAAGATATATTAATCTAATTTAAACTGTTATTATCAATTGAAGAATTACTTTTTTTGAATATTATATTTTTTTCATATGTATCGTGTTTTCTTTTTCTGTTGTTGTAAAAGTATCAGAATAATAATAGGGTTATGTTTAAAGTGAAATAATAGTTTTTATAGAAAAATATTCAATAACTATTTATCTATGAATATTTTATAGCTTTTCAGAAAGCTGAAATTAATATATTCAGCAATAATATCATTTCAACTTTATATGATGAAACTATTTCTGTTTCATTTAATTATTTTTGTAATATTTTCTATTAAACAATAGAATAATTATTTTATACTAAATAGATATAATAATTTAAAATTATGAAAATAAATATAAAAAATAGGTCATTATACTATAAGTTGTCTAATTAAATAGGATTTTTATTAAAATTGTTAAAAATTTTATGAAAAATCAGTTTAAAACTTGTATAAAAGATTAAAACAGCATAATTATGATTATATTCAATTATTATGATTTAAAATAAATTGTATTACTTTTTAAATAGTTTTTATCAAAAAACAGATAATTAAACGTATATTTTATTATACAATGATATTAAAGTGTTTTAATACCATCAAAAAATTAATTAGAAGTTCTACTTAATATTATGTACTATGATTTTTTTTTAATAAAAAACAATACATATAAATACTATTAAAATATATTAATTTGTATAGGAGTGATAAAATGGAAACTTTACCAATTGCACCTATAGGTAGAATCATATCTAAAGCAGGTGCTTCAAGAGCAACAAAAGATGCTAAAGTAGAACTCTCCAAACGTCTTACAGAAATCGGAGAAGAAATATCTTCAGAAGCTGTAGCTATAGCAAGACATGCTGGTAGAAAAACAGTTAAAGCATCAGATATTGAGTTAGCATTAAAATTAAGAAGTTAAACTCTTTATAAAATATTTTGTTGTTTTTTTATAGATAAATAAAAAAAAATAATGGATTAAACCCATTAAAAAAAATATTTTCAACCCCTTTTAACATTTTATTATTTTTTATAGCCCAAAAAGACAACTGATTTTTGAACTTAAATTATTAAATAAGGCCATACATAAACATTCCAAAAAAAGATGTGCTGAATGAAAATTATTTTTTATCAATTAGGATATGTGCACAATTATTTTTTTCCGCTTCTTATTAAATAAAATTAGATTTATTTTCAATTACATATGTTACTAATTTGTATTACTTATTACATAGAAATATCATCTAAATAACTATAATTGAAATGAAAAACATACTTAATATTAATTATTAAACTAAGAGAATTAAAATGATTAATAAAATAAAAAATTTCTTAATTGAAAATAAAACAGATTTAAAATATATCCTGTTTTTATTAATAATTTTACTTGTAATAAGCATACCTAAACTTCTTGCACAAATCAATATAGGTATTGGTAACTGGGATACTTACCTTTATTTAGAAAATGGTAGAAGTTTTGCTAAAATGGGTTGGGGTGACGTTCCAAGTATTGCACCGGTAGTTCCATATGCATTATCTTTAATTTTTAGAGTTGCTGGAACTTATTTCCAGGAAGCTATATTTTATTTAGATGTTTTTGCATATATTTTAGGATCAATTAGTTTCTATTTATTATTAAGATTTAAATTTGATTATAATACTAGTTTAGTGGGTAGTGTCATATATTCCACTTTTACTTTATTATATTCCTGGGTAGCAATAGGTGGAAATGATATCCCGGGTGTATCATTAACTATTCTCAGTATTTATCTTATATTAGTAGCACATAAGTTCAATAATAACTATTATTATTTGGCACTACCTATTGCTGCATTTGCATTTCTATCAAGATATACTGCAGGAATAATGATTTTTTCAATAATATTTTATTTAATGATAGAAAAAATAAACTTAAAAGAGCTTAAAAAGTTTATAACTGGAGGAATTATTGGAATTATATGTGTTTTACCATGTTTATACCATTTTTATAGAGTATTAAAAACACCGTTTCCATTTTTAAATCAATTTAGTGGAACTGTGTCAAATACTAAAGTACTTGATTCAGGATATCTTCCAAATCCATGGTATTACATCACACATATACATCAGTATTTATCAAGTAACGTGCCAAGTGAAGCAACATTTGACAATATTATTAATCTTAAAAACAATATACCTTCAATGATTTCATATATCTTAATTATTTTGATGATCATTGGAATGTTATTGATTATATACAACTTATATCAAAATGTGAAAAAGAATGATAAAATAACATTAAAAACAAGGAAAAACGTTTTGTTAACAATAATACTTATACTTTTAATAGTTTCATGTATAGTTACAGTCGGACAAGTATCTTACATTATCACAACTGTATTAATATTAGGTATACTTGGAATTATTTCATCGTTATTTAAAAAATACAAAATAGAAAATCTCGATTATGATTTATTAATGATTTCATTATTCTTCATATATCTTGTATTCCAATCAATTCTTTCAACAAAAAATGATAGGTATTTCATTACTGTTTTACCATTTATGGCTTACTTTATCACAAATACGATAAGTTACATTTACAATTATCTAAATAATAAAGAGTTAAAATTAAATAAAATTAAGCTAAATACGATGATATCTTTATTAATTGTAATATTCTTTGTAAGCACCAGTTTAGGATTTACCAGTGCAATTCCTACAGAGAACCATTTCAATGATATTGAAGAATCCTGTGAATGGTTTATGAATTATTATCCGAATTATGGGCATCATGTCATATATTCTGATAATTGGCCTGCTGTTAATTGGTATCTGAATATTTTTTGTTCTAGAGCTGTTTTAAATAATGATACTCCTGAAGGAGTTATGAATTTATCGTCACATGTACTTGGATATAATAGCACGTATTTACCGGGAGAATTTTATATAGATACAAATACTCCTGTAAAATATGATTATCCGGGATTAACTAAGATTAAAACCATAGGTGATGTTACAATATATGAAAACACTTATTTACTTACACATGGTGAAGATAAATATCAATTAAATTCAACAGATTATAATGAAACAATAAAAGAATATTTTTATTAGGTGAATAATATGAAATATATCCATGAAAACATGAAACACAGATTATTAGTTATTTTATTTGTGTTCATAACTTTATATACAGGTATTCTTGTTTATATACAAAAAATTATTGGTATAAACTATTGGGATATATTTGTTTATTTGAATAATGCAATGCTATTTAGCAATATTAATATTGGAAGTCAATTAAGTGTACCTCCAGTATTATCTTTAATTGTTGCTATACCTTTTAGGTTAGGATTCATTTCAGAAACATCTTTATTTATTGTTTCAGGAGTATTTTTTATTTTATTAATAGCTGTAATTTATTTATTATTCAATGAGAGATTTACTCCTAAAGTATCATTTATTGGTTCTTTATTCTTTTCAATGTTATCTTTAGTTGTATCATGGTCTGTTAGTGGTTCAACAGACATCCCCTCATTAACATTCAGTATGCTAGCATTATATTTAACTATATTAGGTGTCAAAAAAGATTTTAAATATTATTATTTAGCTTTTTTATGTTTTGTATTGGCTTTTTTAACCAGATATAGTGCTGGATTTATATTGCTGGTGATGTTATCTTATTTGATTATGAATAATAAACTAGTTTTAGAACAATTAACTAAAAGAAATATAATAAAATTAATGACTTTGATTGTTATAACTATTTTAATCATCACAGGAGTATATCTTAGTTTTCAAGGGAATATTCCATTTTTAAGTCAAATAGTTGAAGTATCCAGTAGTAGTTCTGTATCTAAAGTTAATGTAGGATATGACTTGAATCCTTTTTATTATATTAAAACATTACCCCAATATTTAACTAGTTTAAGTATAAGTACCTTTTATGAAAATAATCTCTCAAGTATTTATAATGTTCCTACATTATTTTCTTACGTGATATTATTATTCAGTGCATTAGGTGTTTTGTTTATAAGTAATGAAGTATTTAATAAAAATAATGATTTAAATAATGAAATTTATGTCTGTGAAGAAAAGCAGGATACTTACCGTAATTTATTAAGTATTGAAATTCCTGATAAAGTTAAAATGGGAATAATAATTATATTATCATTAATTACAATAATTAGTTATCTACATATATCTTACATTATCACAGAAGTAATGTTTTTAATAATAGTTCTTTTATTATATAGTTTATATAAAAATAAAATAAATAAAATAGATTTACTTATGATTATATTAATGGGAATTTATATTATATTACATTCATATCATCCTGTAAAAGTAGATAGATATATTCTACCAGTACTTATACCAATAGTATATTTCATGATAAAAGGTTTAACAGATACCATCACAAAAATCAACCTAAAAAATAAAAAAATACCATTAATAATATTAATCATATTTTTAATCATACTAATACCCATAAATGCTTCATATATTCATTCCATGGCCCATCCAAATCACCATGCCTATGAAGAAGAAAAAGCCAGTTTATGGATAAAAAATTATGACCCTAATTATTCAAATTATAATATATCATCAGACAGAGGTGTCACTTTTAGTTGGTATTTAAAAAAATATGTATATACCACAATACCACGAGTATTAAAAGAAAATAATAATACTTTAGAGAATAAATTAAATTCAATAGAAGCAAAATATTATATAGATTCCAGTAGTAACTTAACAAGCATAGAAGGTTATGAAAAAATTTATGACAATAATCAGACAAATAATCATTTAGCAATTTATCAAAGAGAATAAAACATGCACACAAAAGAAGAAATTATAGAAGAAATTATGCATATACGAAAAGAAATTGGTCACGATGAAGTAAAACCAGAAATTAAAGAAATGTATATGGATAATAATGAATTAACGATTATAACACCCGACAGACCTGAAAAATCAATCATTATAGGCAAAGGTGGATGGGTTGTAGGAAAACTAAAAGAAAAAATAAAAGTAAAATCCATACACGTTATCTCATATACTGATATTGTACTTAAAAAGTATCAATTAGAATTATCAGTTATACATACAAAAAAAATTATAGAAGAAAAACAGATCCCACAAGAATATATTAAACCATTCAAAAATTTATATGAATTATTAAACAAAAAATCCGAATCACCGCATAACAAATCAATAATATCTCAATACATTGATGAAAATATTAACCGTGAACCATATAACGAAAGTAAATGTATTATAGCATTATCTGGTGGTGTTGATAGTAGTTTTTCAACATTACTTGCTAAAGCATTGGGTTTTAATATAAAACCTATGACAGTAGATCCAGGTACAATAATTTTACCTAACCAGTTTAAATACAATATAAAAAATTTAACCGAACAAATCAATGTTGAGCATGAATATTTAAAAACAGATATGGATAATATTATAAAAGATGCATTAAATGGTAAAATACATCCTTGTGGAAGATGTTCTGGACATATTGATAATGTTATTACAGAAAAATGCAAAAATGAAAATATAAATGTGATGATATTTGGTGACTTATTATCAACAGGCAGTCAATCCATTACAAAAAAAGATGAAAATATACGCATAAACTTACCTGCCCTATTTAGAATGGAAAAAAACGAAGTAAAAGACATTGTAAGTAAATATTCAGTAAAAAAAATTAAAGGATATGGATGCCCCCTAATAGTTCAAGTTCATAAAAAATATCCTCAATACAGATCATTCTCTATCCAAAGAGTACTAAGAGAAACACGAGCAGGTATTTTAGAACCCGGAGAAGCTCTTAGCTTAATAAAAACTATTTAATAATTTGAAGAACACCATAAATAATTAAAAATAATCCAACAATATATGAGACTAAATTAGGAAAAACAAGTATAAGAATTCCCAATATAACAGCCATAATATAAATTATTTGATTAGTCGGGTCTTTTTCTATCATAACTAATACTATTTAAAAAAAAGTATTTAAAGGTAATGAAAATAATTAATATTATTCATTATTTAAAAATTCTTCCATTATTTTAATAGATTCTTCAACAGCAATTGGTGCACAACCGCCCTTGACAGTTCTACTTTTAACATTTTTAAGAGGATCTAAAGCCTGACGTACTAAATCTTCACCTAAATCAATAGGTTCTCCCATCACATCCATAGAAACTTTATTAACGTAGTCATTATTAATTTTATTTGTATTAATACCATCTGCAACAGCATCTGAAACAATTCTTCCAACAATTTTATGAGCTGTTCTGAAAGGTAAATTCTTATTTCTTACCATTACATCTGCAAGTTCTGTAGCAGTAGCAAAATTAGCACCTGCTAATTCTTCAGTACGTTCTTTATTAATTGTAATAGTACTTAACATTCCATGAACAATACCCAATATTTCATTAGTATTATCAATAGCATTCCATAAATGTGGTGTAACTTCCTGTAAATCACGATTATAACTATGTGGAATTCCTTTAATCATAGCTAAAATAGTCATTAACTCACCATAAGCAATAGTGCTTTTTCCACGAGACAATTCTGCTATATCCGGATTTTTCTTTTGAGGCATAATAGATGATGTTGAAGAATATTGATTAGAACATTCAATCATCCTAAACTCATAACTACTCCAAATAACAATTTCATCAGCTATTTTACCCAGAGTAGTAGAAAGCATAGCATAATCAAAAACTGCTTCTGCAGCAAAATCTCTGCTACTAACCCCATCAATAGAATTATCCATTGTTTTAGAAAAACCTAATAATTCCGTTGTTCTTTCCCTATTAATAGGAAAACCAGTTGTTGTTAATGCAGCCGAACCCAAAGGATTAATATCAACACGTTTATAGGTATCCATTAATCGTTCACAGTCACGACGTAATTCATTAGCATAAGCCATTAAATGATGAGCAAATGTAGTAGGTTGAGCATGTTGAAGATGAGTATATGCAATAAATAAAGTATGAGTATTTTCCTTAGCCATTTCAACAATTGTAGCTATAAATGATTTAATTTTAAGAATAGTATTTTGTATTTCATCTTTTAAAGTAAGTCTTATGTCAGTACATACCTGATCATTTCGACTTTTAGCAGTGTGCATAAATCCAGCTTCAGGACCAACAAGATTAGTTACATAATCTTCTAATGACATATGAATATCTTCAAATTTAGAACTCATATCCAATGCATTTATACCTTCTTTTTCTAATTGATCCAATGCCTTTAAAATTTTTTTTGCGGAATCCTCAGGGATAATACCTTCTTCCATTAACATTGTTGTATGTGCCCTATTACATTTAATATCCGCATAAAATAATCTTTTATCATCATTAATAGACGTTGAAAATTTAGCAGCATCATCTGTCATTTGTCCATCAAAACGTCCAGCTCTAAGATCCATAATAAAACCTCACATTAAATTTAGTATTAATTGTATATTTGTAGAACATTATTAATCTATATTTCTTAGATTGAATTTTAAAATACAACATAGAAATTCAAATACAACATTAAATACAACATAGATTATTTATTATATAAACTTGAAAAAATAAGAAAAATTTGGGTGGTGAGATAAGAAAATGTATTTTTAGTTCGTGTTTCCAAATATTTTAGAATTTATTCGTTTTTCCATTGAGTATATCCACAACGACCACATGCATATCTGTCACCGTGGTCTGCCATAAATACACCGTGTGAACATCTTACACATTCTGGATTTTTTCTGACAATTTTATCATCTTTAACTTCATATAATTCATATTTTTTTGACATATACATAGCTCCTATCGTTGTGTTTATTCTTCTGTTTCAGCTTCAGGTGCTTCTTCAGCTTCTTCAGCTTCTTCAGGTACTTCTTCTTCAGGTTCTGCATTTTTTGCTATTACAGAGTCGGTTTCTATAATGTTTAATTTTTCAATTGAATCATAAACTTTTGCTAAACCGTATGCTTTTGTAACTCCATAACCCGGCTTCATGCTGTCCACCACGAGGAGTTCTTTAGAAGCATTTACAATTGCAACAAGTTTGTGTTTGACATCGAGTATTTTTGGTGTTCCTTCACCTTCATAGTCACATTCAAATCTAATTTCAGTCCTATTTAATAATGGGTTTTCTTTTTCTTCAATGATTTTAATTTCCATATTATCGTTATTCCTTAATTAATTTATTAATATATTCTTGAGCTTTATTGTAAGCTTGATTAACATTTACCAATACAATACCTTCTTTTGGTTGTCCATATAATATTAAGGTATCTTTTGGTGCTTTCATTATACAAGGTAATACTGCTAAATCTTCTTCACCATCAACTACAATAATTATAGGATTATCTTTTGTAGCTGTATCTATTGATTCATATAATAGATTAGTGAGTTCTTCAGTTATTACACCTGCAGGATTATCAACATATTTTATGTTGTTCGTATGATTTAATTCATTTTGTACAGGTTTACGTTCTATTAAATTATCTACAACACAGATTTGTGGTGTTAAACCATGTTCAACTAATTTTCTTGTTGTAACGTCACCTATACCAATTAATAATTTATTTTCAGATAAATGTTCTTCTAAAGGATTTTCAATTAAATCAATAGATTTGTGCAAGTCCCCTAAAGGTTTTTTTAATTCTTTTCTTAAAGATTTTGGTACTTTTAGCACAATTAATCTCCTTTTTATATTATTCTCTTACTTTCAATGCATATCTTCCAGGTACTTCTATATTTAACTCTTGAGCTAATTTTGAGTTATCTGGATCTAATATGACAATTAATCCTGTCCAATTTGTAGTTGTTTTTGAATCACATAAGGGACATTGATCTTCAAATGTTATTAAATTACATTTAAGACATGCTTTTTCAGCCATTGAAAATCACCTTATTTTTTAAAATTTTTCATTTTTTCTTCTTGAATCCACTCAAAACGTCCAAGTCCAGGTTGTCTCATAGTTAAACCTATTTTACTGTCTTGTGTTGTTTTTCCTTTCATACTTACTGCTACTATTCTTGCACGTACGAAATCAGTTTCATCAAGAGCTTTACCGGATTCTTTTGCAATCAATGCACCACGTTTTACATCATAAGTTATATAATCATCAGTGATTTGTGAAACATGCACTAGACCATCTAAAGGACCTATTCTTACAAAAGCACCGAATTCGATGATTTCAATTACTTCTCCATCAACTAATTCATGTAATGTTGGTTTGAAGAATAAAGCATTGAATTTAACAAGATAAAATGCTGACCCGTCACCTATTACTACTTGCCCTTGATTATGTTCAAGTATATCTGTAACAATAATCAATATACCTAATTTTTTATCAATTTGTCCCACATATTTTTTATTAAGTATTTCAGCTGCAGTTTTTTCAAGTGGCTCATCGAATTTATTTGGTGGTATTCTAACTGTATCTTCAATAGTTACTATTTCATACACTTTTATACCCCTTAAATCTATTCATATTTTTCTTTGTATAATTCTAAAGAACGAAGAACTGCTTCTTTTGCTGCTTTACTGTCTTCCCAACCTTTAACTTCAACTACTTTATTTTCTAATGCTTTATATTGAGAAAAGAAATGTTCAATTTCTTTTAAGTAGTGTTCTGGTAATTGAGAAATATCCGTAATATCTGCAAATCTTGGATCTTCTAATGGAACTGCAAGTAATTTATCGTCACTATCACCTTGATCAATCATACGCATAATACCTATTGGTCTTGCTTCAATGATGCATCCAGGGAAAGTTGGTTGATCCATTATTACTATTACATCAAAAGGATCTCCATCATCCCATAATGATTTTGGTATGAATCCATATTCTGCTGGATAATGGAATGGTGAAAACAATACTCTGTCTAGAGCCAATGCTTCTCTTTCTTTATCATATTCATATTTATTACGTGATCCCTTTGGGATTTCTATAACTGCTGTTATTTCATCAGGTACATTATCTCCTGATTCTATATCTTTCCAAAGATTCATTCTGGTTTCCTCCATACTTTACTAGTTTTCGTGAATTTTGTTACGTTTAATATATCCATCAACTTCTAAGTATCTATGTTGTCTTAGATAAACCACAGTTATTGATTTTTCTCGAGCTCTAGTTCTAAGAACTCTATCATTAGTACATAGAACATCTTCTTGAGTACAATATTTTAGTAATAAATTATCGACATGTTCTGTTTTCTTAATATTCTTTATAACAAATGGTTCAGATTCTGCTATTTTTAATGCAATACTTGCAGCTAATTTATCTTTACCTTTTGATTTATGTTTAAGTTTATTAAGTTCACTTATTACTAAAGATGGTATTACAATTTCATAATTACTGGGTAATAGATTCTTTAATAATGTGACAACATCCACATCACATTGAATCATCATCATCAAAAATTTGTATCAACCACTGCCTTATGTTTTGATGATACCATAACCAATAAGCCTCCACCTAGCTCCTACTCTACGACTTAAAGCTACACGTTGTCCTTCTTCAGCACATACTGGTAATTTTAAAGTAACATCTACTTCATTACCTCTTGCACTGCTTACAAGTCCAACAGTAGTTGATGTAGCAATATTTATCATTAAATTTTCAGAAGAACGTATTGGTTCTACATCTGTTTCATCTTTTGTACCAACTACACGATCAAGTAAATGTGTTTCCATAGTAAACTCTTGGATTGTAGGTGGTAATGTTCCTGGTTTACCTGCTATAGAACCTGATAATGAATCTGCTTTTGTTAAAGCTGGATCAAGTAACGTTGCTATTCCAATTAATCCTCCAGGACCAACCTCATCAACAAAACTATCTGCTGCTTCAAGTCCTGTGATTTTAGAAGTTAAACTAACCCATTCAGATTTACCATTACGTTTTATTTGTATACCCGGTTTTATTTCAATATCGTCCCCAACTTTGATTTTACCTTGAACTAATGAACCTCCAATTATTCCACCATTAATTTTTTTAGGGTGTGTTCCAGGTTTATTAATATCAAAGGATCTAGCTACATAAATTTTAGGATCTTTACGGATAGCTCGTCTAGGTGTTTTTATGTATTTTTGAATTGCTTCAATTAATATATCAATATTCGCACCTTGTTGAGCAGATATAGGTATAATAGGTACACCTTCAGCACATGTTCCTTTAACAAATTCTTTTATTTCGTAATAGTTTTCTATAGCTCGTTCTTTAGATACTGTATCTACTTTGTTTTGTACAACTAAAACATTTTTTACACCAATAACATCTAATGCCATTAAATGTTCTTTTGTTTGTGGTTGTGGACAAGATTCATTAGCTCCAATTACTAAAATTGCACCGTCCATAATTGCTGCACCAGATAACATTGTTGCCATTAAAGTTTCGTGACCTGGTGAGTCTACAAAGGATACTTTTCTTATTAAATCTGTTTTAGAACCGCAGTGTTCACAAGTTTCTTTTGTAGTGTAACATTGAGGT
>AUXO018613291.1_pt1 | contig 12502 bp, 8 predicted proteins | sample 768731 | NCBI WGS metagenome assembly AUXO01 (sample SAMN02715735, study PRJNA202380) | gut metagenome | biome: sheep rumen | host: Ovis aries | place: New Zealand: Palmerston North | reverse complement strand
AAGAAATTTGCCGACAGTCTGAATATATTCGGCCTTTTGGCAGGTATTTTGTGGGGAATTCTGGCAGTTGTAAATATAATCGCTGCATTCAAGACATTTAATAATATGGAAGGTGTGACTGCATACCTTAGTGGCTTTTATACATTACTTCTTTGGGTTATTGTTTTGGGAGTTGTCGGATCTGCAGTTGGAGATGGTATGCTGTCAGTCGGACTATTCACATATAATAAGGACATTATGACTAAGGGCGCAATAGTTATGGCGGCGGGAAATGTTGCAATGGTGTTTGCATTAATGATTATGCTGACTGAGATGCTTGGCGGTGCATTTGTCTATATATTCAGTAATTTTGAGATATTGTTGATGATCATTGCCATTATACTTATGCCGGCTGCTATGGTTTCACAGGCAAAGAACTTTAAGAGTAACAATGATTATTCTAAAATATATCATAGATATTACAGACCTATTATTTATTATGGCTTAGCATTTGTACTGGTTATAATTGCTACTTTGTCACTAAGTAACAGATTTGGTATGGATATTAACTTTTTGGAAATGATGCCTTCGAGTAATGTATGGGTAACTATAGCGTCGGTAGGAGCCATAGTTTTATCGGCCATATATCTTCACGTAGATGAAGAACCGGGACTTGCTGCAAGGTTTGCCACAAAAAAATAATTAATCAGAGGAGAAGAGTATGAGAGAAGATTATAAAGCAGCTAAGAAGCTTGGGGATGAAGCAGTCAGAGAAGCACATAAGAAGGGGATTTCGCCATACCTTCCGGTTCTTGATCTTATGGAAGAGGTAAAGGATAACGTGGGTCAGACCAGACTCGGACTTATGGAGCTTCCTCTCGATAGAATCAAGGGAAACAAAGAAGCAGCTAGAAATAATGCATTTGCAAATAACTTTATGCCGCTTTTTGAGGATGGTACTGAATTTGCGGTTAAGTGGTCAAACCTGTATGATTCTTATCTCCAGGAAGGAATAAGAGATGCCATAAAGGTTTATGAATTTATGAATTGCTATTATGTTCAGGAGGGTAATAAGAGAGTATCTGTTTCAAAATACGGTGGAACAGAGTTTATCCTTGCTGATGTTACCAGAATCATTCCGAGAAAGAACAGCTTCAAGGAGGTTCAGGTTTATTATGAGTACATGGATTTCTATAAGGTCACAAAAAACTTCCTTATAGTATTCAGTGAGCCCGGAGCATATCAGAAGCTTGCTGATATCATGGGACAGGATCTGGAGAATGAATGGCCTGAAGATCTGTGTGCGGATCTTAAATCATCCTTCTTCCGTTTCAGCAGAAATCTGAAGAAGGCATTGGGAATAGAAGATGAGTATCATATCAGTGATGCCTTCCTGGTTTATATATCCATATTCCCGTTCAAAACTATTGAGGATTCTTCGGACGATCAGATAATAAATAACATCAAAATGGCTCATAACGAGTTTTTGGGAAATACTATCGAGGATACAGCTTATCTCGCAAATGCACCTATTGGCGAGGAAAAGACCGGAAGCTTTATGAGTCTGTTCTCAAGAACAAAGAAATATACATGGCAATCTCCGCTTAAGGTTGCATTTGTCTATGATGTCGGAATTGAAGATTCCAGATGGGTTGACAGCCACGAGGCCGGCAGGCTTTATGTAGATGAGATGACTGACACTAACGTTGTTACCCACAGCTATATAGCAAAGGATCTTGGCGGAATAGATTATGCAATCGGCAAGGCTATTCATGAGAAGAATGAGATAGTATTTACCGTAACACCGGATATGTTACAGGAAACACTCAGTGCTGCAGTACATACCCCGAGCATAAAGTTCCTCAACTGTTCGCTTGACAGTACATACTCTTCAGTAAGATGTTATCAGGGTAAATTCTATGAGGCTGCATTTCTGATGGGAGTATATACAGCAAATGTTCTGCTTCTGAATCAGGCAACACCTGGTGAAAGGAAGATCGGATATCTGATAAGAGGTAATGACAGTCTGAGTATTATGAACCTGAATGCATTTGCAATTGGTGTGTCCCTTATGGACCCTGAATGCAAAGTGTCAATCAAGACACCGAAGGGATCGGATGATACCTCCTATAAGGCTGAGTGGAAGGAAGAAGGTATATCCTACTATGCCGATCTTGAGTACTCAACAAAACAGATTACCACCGGAAGACAGGGTGTCTTCAAGATGGAAGAGGAGCGAGATAAGTATATAGGTTCAGCTTATTTCAGCTGGGGCAAGTATTATGTACAGATAGTTCAGTCAGTTCTCTCCGGTGCGTGGGATATAACTGAGGCTCAGGGAGTGAAAAGGGCAGCCAACTACTGGTTTGGTATATCAACAGGTGTAGTTGATGTCAGAATCCCGGGAAATGTATATCAGACCAAGAAGATGCTTTCCTTTATGAAAAACTCCGTTATCAAGGGAGAACTGGGGCCTTTCTTCGGAGAGATACATACCAGAGACGGAAGAACCATGCAGGTGCAGCAGTATCATAATAAACGAGGTGTCAGTGTGGCACTTGAAAGTATGGATGAAAAGAGTCTGCTTCATATGGACTGGCTCAATGAGAATATAGAAGGAGAAATCCCTAAATGATGAGAAGTGCCAGATATAGAGTTTTAGTAGCGCTTTTTATTACTATAGCGTGTTTAGGCTTCCTATGTTCGAGAAACTTTGTCTCCTATGCCGATGATGAGGATATATATAAGCTCATGGTTTTTGAAACAACTGACAATCATGGGTATATTGCGGCAGAATATAATGGGGAGATGGAATACAGACTTGCTTATATAGCCGATAAGATAAAGGATGTACGAGGTTATGGTGATGCCTACCGTAAGGAAAAAGCATTGCTGGTAGATACAGGTGATATCTATCAGGGTAATACCATGTCAAGCCTGGTTAAGGGACAGTCTCTATCTGCGGCATATGTTGCTATGGATTATGATGTGGTAGGAATTGGTAATCACGAGTTTGACTGGCATATTGAAACAGTGGTTGATAGTGATAAAACCATGAGAGATTATGATTTCTCTACCATTTCAGGAGAAAACAAAATCCCTGTAGTTTGTGCCAATCTCTATAAATATGACCAAAAGGTCGATTTTGCTGATGATTATATAATCATTGACAAGGTGGCAACTGATGATGATGGAAATGAGATAAATGTGCGTATAGCTGTAATAGGTTATGCCGATGAATATGGTACATCTGTTGCCTATAATGTTTTTACCGGCGAAGGCTATGAAACAAAAAAGAATTTTGCCGAGGTAAATCAGATTGCAAAAGAACTTGAGGAGAGCGGACGGTGTGATGCAACTATACTTCTCTATCATGGTGATGCGAAGGAGGCTGCAGAAGCAATTGGCGGAGGAACTCACGTTGATCTGGTTATGGGAGGACATATGCATAAGGTAAGCAGCAATGAAACAGCCGAAGGAGTAAAGTACATCCAGGGATGTTGTAATGCGCAGACTTATTGCTGGGCAGAATTTGGTTTTAAGCTGGTTGATGGAAAAGTGACATTTAATGCTGTAAATGATAAGAGATATGTATGGGTAACAGATGACAGAGCTGGGATGTATAATATTCCTGAGAATGCAGATAAGCTTGATCCCGAAATAGTTGCTATAACGGATGTTGCAATTGAAGATGCGGACAAATATCTAAAGGAAGATATCGGATATATCACTGAGTCTGCTTATAGAAATGAGTTTATGGAGGAGAGCGGCAAGCGCTCCTGTACCGCAGGAAACTGGATAACTTCAATGCTGCTGAGAGGCGGCAAGGCTGATGTTGCATTTATCAATAGTGGTGGACTTAGGAAGGATTATGTAGTAATGGGAGACAAGCTTGATATCAAAGCATCTGATATATACGAGATGTTTCCGTTTGATGATAAACTGTATGTGTTTGAAATGACCTATGGTGAGTTTTTTGATGTTCTTCAGTATTCCGTAACAAAAATCGGAAAATCACTGTTTTCGAGATTGGTTGGAATTAAGTGTTATTTCACAGATAGGACAATAAATGCCATAGAAACGTCGGATGGAAATGTTATCTATGCAGATGGCAAGTGGAAGGGTGATTGGAAGGACCGTAAGCTGAGACTGGCTACTGCACAGTATGTTGCAACAACGCAGCGAATAAAGGATCGCGATTATAATCCGCTTTGTGAATGGTGTGATACTGATAAGCTTGTGGAAAACGATAAGGTTCTGACAGATGTTGCATTTGATGTGCTCAGAAAAGAATCAGAGATGAATGATGGATATCTGGCTGTAGATACAGTGTCATATTACCTGGAAAAGGATAAGGCGGATCCATATTGGTACATCTCACCTGACGGAGTTTTATCAATCGAAACCGGTCTAACGGAAATATCGGAAGGAAAATTCAAGGATTATAGTGATCAAAAGAAAATTATTTATGAGGGAACCTCTGAACAGTGGTATCAGACCAAGATAGAAGAAAAGTGGCTGATAGAGAGTAAGGATGTTTATATAGAGTGTACAGATAAAACTATAGTCGCTGCTTCCTACATGTGTGTAAATTATGGAGGGCATGAATGGAGTGAACCTTCTTACACCTGGATGGAGGACAATAAAGAGGTTATGGCTTCACATACCTGCAGTATTTGCGGAGAGGTTGAGACCGAGACGGTAGGAACTGTTTACGAAGTTACCAAAGCTCCAACATTAACAGAAACAGGTGTCGGAACTTATACTGCAACATTCACTAATAGTTCATTTGCTGAACAGAAGAAGACAGTAACTATTCCTGTGACTCAGTCTGAATATTCAAATGAATGGGTAGATGGAAAGTGGTATGATGCAGATGGTTCACAGAGCTATGCTTATACAGGTTCATGGAAATGTAATGAAAAGGGCTGGTGGTTTGAAGATACAAGCGGCTGGTATCCTTATTCAAAGTGGCAGAAGATAGATAGCAAGTGGTACTACTTCAATGTTGATGGCTATATGGCAAGCGAAGAGTGGATAGATGGCTATTGGTTGAGCTATAGCGGTGCGTGGGAATATGAAGGAATAGGCTCATGGCATGTAAATAGTACAGGCTGGTGGTTCGAGGATACACTTGGATGGTATGCCTGCTCAGTATGGCAGAAAATAAATGGAAAATGGTATTACTTCGGAGCTGACGGTTATATGCTTACCAACTGTTATATAGGTGACTGGTGGGTTAATGCCGATGGTGCCTGGGAAGAATAATAATAAAAAGACGAGGAAGATCCGCTTGACCGCGGTCGCATCGAATATAATCCGTATATCCGGCCGCCCGTAAGGCCACGTAAAGGATACAGGATTATATTCATACGGGCACACTCATATGAGTGCATCCTCGCCGTAAGTGGTATTATATAGTATGTATCGATTTTGTCAAGTGTGTTTTCTATATTTCTTTATTTCTGTGGTAATAAGTGTAAACAAGTGGAACAAAGCCCATCTGTTTGATGTCAGTATATGTTACTCTGTACTTGGCATTTGTTTTACGACCTGTTCCGACGAAACGTATACAATTCTCAGCTACCTCGTCGATAAGCTTGAGTCTGTCTGTTGAAGTAATAACAGGGAAGAAGCGGTCTATCCACTTATGAACATGACCGTTTTCGTCTGCATTTTTCTCATTTCCATAGAAATATCCATGTATTATTCTAGACATGATTTCCGCAGCCTGTTCTCTGTTTAGCTTGCCCTTTCTGACTGATCTGTTCAGGCTGTTGGCTCTATGCTTGAACTTATTTGTAACTTTGCTGAATGTGTTGTTTGCTATATCAGTATAGCCGTCTGCAAATTTAATTCCGAGAAGATCTAAATCCTCGCCCGGCTTAATGATGGCAGACTTTTCCTGGTTGAACTCAAGATTGAGCTTGCCAAGCTCATCTGTAAGGAGCTGCATATTTGCTTCAGCTTCCTCCTTGCTTCTGCATACCAGACAGATATCATCGGAATATCTACAGTAAAGAAGGCCCTTGTCGGCCATCAGCTTGTCGACGTTCATCAGATTAACGTTGTAGAAGAAACCGGCTGTAGGGTTTCCACCCATTACAGATGTATAGCCTTCAACAATCTGACCATTTAAGTAATACTTATTTCTTGTGATGAGCCAGACAATAAAATCTATAAATTCATCGTCGCCCTTACAAAAATCTCTAAGCTGTTTCTCAAGTGATTTTGCATCGATTGATTCGCTGTATCTGTGAATATCAGACTTGACTACATAGTACTCCCGATGAGGATCAAGACGCTTCAGTCTTGCAAAAAGACTTAGATTTCGGCTTTTAATCCTGGCAGAGTATAGGTCATCAGTAAACATATGATCGTACTTACGAATGAGCATATAATTTAAAAACTGAAGAATGATCTTGTTATGATCTTCAAACACAAAAACTCTTCTTCTTCTGTTTGATCTGCTCTTTTTAATGAGCAGGCATCTGGGAAGCTCAAAGAAGTAGTCGCCATTTTTGAGTCTCATGACGTCCTCATCAAACTGATCGGAATAGATATAATCCTTAGTTATGGCAAAAAAATCTTTATCATAATTATATTTGCTTCCGGTTTTCTCTATAAAGCCGTCCTTATTTTCTGTTTTTAACATATCGTCAAATATCATACTGCATACCTCAAACTTCGGAAAAATATACTCGGGAAGACATTTTACCATAAATAATGTGAAAAATCAGCTATTTTATTATATAATGTGCTTTGAATTATCATATAATCTGATTTTTTAATTTTATTTTAATCTTTCATAAAAGATTATTTTATTTATTAAGACTATCATATGAGTTGTCAAAAGGAAATAAGCACATAAATATGAATTGTTATGTGAAATCATTTATGAAAGAAAGAGGTAAATATTATGGATAACTTTGAAAAGGTTGAGAAGCTTGTACAGAAGGCAAATGTTTCATACGAGGATGCAAAGCAGGCACTTGAGGAAGCAAATGGAGATATGCTCGATGCTATGATCGCACTTGAGAAGCAGGGCAAGGTAAAGAAGCCGGAAACAGTATCATACAGTACATACGGAGCCGGACAAGCTGCTAATAATTATAACGATGTTAATCTCGCAGTAGAGAGAAGTGAGAATACTGATGAGAAGAGTTTTGCATCAGACCTGGGAAGAGGACTTAAGAAGTTCTTCAGATATACAGTAAATAATTCGCTGAAGATCACACGAAGGGGAGAGCAGATATTTAAGATTCCACTTCTTCTTTCATTACTTCTCTTACTTGCAGCATTTCCACTGGCTGTAGTAGCGATTGTAATATCACTCTTCTGTGAGTGCAGATATTCTATAGTAGGAAAAAACAATTCCGATAATATCAACCAGATGTTTGATAAAGCGTCTGATATGGCAGAGAGAGCAAAGGAAGATGTTGTTGAGTAATTAAGCCATGTCAATAATAAAACTATAAAGAAAAGGGATTATTTTATGGAAGCATATATTCTAATAGTAGAAGATGAAGAAAAGCTTGCGAGGTTTACGGAGCTTGAACTTAAGCACGAGGGTTACCGTGTGGATAAGGCCATGGATGGTAGAACTGCACTTGAAATGGCTACAAGTAATGATTATGACCTGATACTTTTGGATATAATGCTTCCGGAATTAAACGGACTTGAAGTTTTGAGGCGTCTGCATAAAGAGAAGGATACACCTGTCATACTCCTGACTGCGCGTGACGCAGTCATGGACAAAGTGTCCGGACTTGATGCGGGTGCCATTGATTATATAACAAAACCTTTTGCCATAGAAGAACTGCTGGCTCGTATCAGAGTTACTCTGAAGCTGCGTGCTGCGATGGCTGGCAGTGCAGCTGCGGTAAATTCCCCATCTGATTCAGCAGGACAAAGAGAAGGGGTTCTTGTATGGCAGAAGCTTGAGATGGATATTAACAGACATAGTGTTAAATATGATGGTCATGAGATAGAACTCACGAACAGAGAATTTGTTATGCTCAGAACACTGCTTGAAAATATGGATATAGTTCTATCCAGGGATACTCTTCTGGAGAGAGTATGTGGTTATGATTATTTGGGTGAAACAAATGTAATAGATGTATATGTGAGATATCTAAGATCAAAAATTGACGAGGTATATAACATTAAAATGATCCAGACTGTTCGTGGCGTTGGATATGTGATCAAGTCTGAGTGATAGAAAAATACTTTCGGAAAGAATAAAAATATGAGTAAAAAAGTACAAGAATCAAAGGAAATGACGTCCATAGCTAATAAGATTCATGGCCAGATGATCAGAAAAAAACTGGGCCTGTTCTTAGCTACGGACATTTTTCTTTTTATAGCTCTTTCTTTTATGTGGATAATTACCGAGGAGTGGACACATTTCGGAAAGATCGGATTTAACTATGAGAGACGATTTACCACTCACGGCGATGGTTTTGATAGTTTAAAGTACATAGTTAAAACTACAGATGGCGATGAGATGGTAGTAAATGCATTTAAAGCATTTATTCTAATTATGTGCGTAGTCGGCATCTCTATGTTCTTTCATTTTTTGAATATTGCACTTGCGTACTTCGGAGAGTACAAGAAGATCAAGAAGACTCTGAAACCCATAAATGATATGGCGATAAAGGCCGAGGAGATAAGCCGTATATCATTTGATGAAAGTAAGTATCATACTATAGAAAATGCTATCGAGCATATCTCTCCTGAGCAGACCCAAAAGATGAAGCTGGATGATAAGGAGCTTGAAGGAATAGAAGCGGCAATGAACAACATGCTTGCGAGGATGCATGAGACCTATCTGCAACAGACCAGATTCGTTAATGATGCGTCGCATGAGCTTCGAACACCTATTGCTGTTATCCAGGGCTATGCAAATATGCTGGACAGATGGGGCAAGGAGGATGAAGAGATTCTTGATGAGTCCATAACAGCAATCAAGAATGAGTCTGATCATATGAATCATCTGGTAGAGCAGCTGCTTTTCCTTGCGAGAGGAGATGCCGGCCGCACAGAAATGAAAAAAGAGGATGTATCACTTAATGAAGTGATGAGAGAGATATATGAAGAGTCACTTATGATAGATGAGAAGCATATCTATAAATATAATGAACCAAATGTAGATATACATATAACGGCTGATGCATCTATGATAAAGCAGGCGATGAGAATTCTGGTCGACAATGCTGCAAAGTATACCAAGGAAGGTGACGAGATAGTTTTTGCTGTTGGAACTATGGAAAAGAATGAGGAAGGTACTTTGTCCGGAGATGGAACATATATAGGAAAGGTAAGGTGTCCGTATATTCAGGTTCAGGACAGCGGAATCGGTATGGCCGAGGTTGATGTCAAGCATATGTTCGAGAGGTTCTACAGAGCTGATGACACCAGAAAGGTTCAGGGAACCGGACTGGGACTCTCGATTGCCAAGTGGATAGTTGATAAGCATGATGGTCATTTTGAGATAGTTTCACGTAAGGAAATCGGAACCAGGATTAGAATTGTGTTTGATGAAAAAGAGTAGATAAATAGAGTAGATAAAAAAGATAAGTAAACATTATTATATAATAGGTAATGAAAACGATATATTTTTCCGTGGGCAGACCTTATAATGATAATGGATATATTTTATGATTTATCATTATGGAGGGGTAACATGAGAAAGAGAGTGAGTAAAAGCTTTGCTATTATCTTATCTTCTATGATGCTTTTGTCGGCAGTGACTGGCTGCGGAGATAAGAAGGAAACTTCTAAGGAAGAAAAAACTGAGATTGTTTCACAGTCTACTGATAATGATGCAGAGGTCGAAGAGGCAACTGACACAAGTGCAACTGATGTATCAGAGGATGAGATTGAAGCACCTGAAGGCTTTAAGCTTGTGTGGCATGATGAGTTTAATGGAACCGAGCTTTCCGAAGATGACTGGAATAGGGAGAAGCATAAGGTTGGATGGGTAAACCATGAGCTTCAGGCGTATGTTCCAAGTGCAGACTATGCGTATGTAAAGGACGGTGAGCTTATTATCCAGCCTGTAAAAACAGAGGATGAAAACGGAGATGTAAAATACTATTCCGGACGTGTAAACACACAGAATAAGCATGATATTAAGTATGGCTGGATAGAAGCAAGAATTAAGTTTCCTCAGGGAAAGGGCTTCCTTCCTGCGTTCTGGATGATGCCTCAGGATGAGGATTATTACGGTCAGTGGCCTAAGTGCGGTGAGATAGATATCGCTGAGGTTCTCGGAGATAACATCGGAACTACCTATGGTACACTTCATTACGGTGAGCCGCATAATCAGAATCAGGGTACATATACTCTTAAAGATGGCGATTTTTCTAACGATTATCATGTATTTGCAATAGAATGGGAGCCGGGTCTTATCAAGTGGTATGTTGATGGAGAACAGTTCTTTGAGACAAATGACTGGTTTTCAAAGTGGCCGGGTGGAAAAGAGAAGACTTATCCGGCACCGTTTGATCAGCCGTTCCATGTAATACTTAATGTTGCAGTCGGTGGCGACTGGCCGGGAGATCCTGACGAAACAACTACATTTGACGAAAAGGCTCAGATGAGAGTTGATTATGTCAGATATTTCCAGAAGGACAATTATGATGAAAATGTTGAGAAGCCTGTAAAGGTTCTTGAGATGAGAGAGGCTGACGAGACAGGAAACTTCGTTCATAATGGTGATTTTGCTGAGGCAGAGGACCTGACAGATGATGTAGACTGGAAGTTTATGGCTCAGAACGGTGGTAAGGGTGAAGCGGTTATTCAGAATGGTGAGATAACTATTACAACAGAGGATGAAGGTGGAGAAGAGTATTCAATCCAGCTTGTCCAGCCTGAGATGCCAATGGAGCAGGGAGCTAAGTATAAGATATCCTTTGAAGCATATGCTGATGAAGAAAGACAGATGAAACCGGCGGTTACAGCTCCGACAGCAAACTGGATCAGATATTTCCCTGATACACCGGTTGATCTGACAACTGAATGGCAGACCTTTGAGTTTGAGTTTGACATGGAAGATGAGTCCGATGATAAGGGACGTGTTGAGTTTAATATGGGAGCACAGAATTCGACAGCTACTATACATATAAGAAATGTAAGATTAGAAAAAGTTGAAGATTAATTGTGGAGGTGGATATGAAAAAACTTGAAGGCTTTATGCATGGAGTTAATCTGGGTGGATGGCTCTCACAGTGTGATCATACAAAGGAGCGCTATGATACATTTATCACAGAAAAGGATATAGAGGTAATTGCCGGGTGGAAGCTTGACCATATAAGAGTGCCCGTTGATTACGACCTGGTTGAGGATGAGAACGGTAATTATAAAGAGGAAGGCTTTGCATATATTCAGAAGGCTATTGACTGGGCAAATAAGTATGGTCTGAATATGATACTTGACCTTCACAAAACATTTGGATTCAGCTTTGATAAGGGAGAAGAGGAAAGCGGCTTCTTTGATAATGAGGAGTATCAGGAGAGATTTTATAAGCTGTGGGAACAGTTTTCCACCAGATACGGAAAATACAGGGATATGCTCTGCTTTGAACTCCTGAACGAAGTGACTGACAAGGACTACTGCGATATATGGAACAGTATATCAACTAAGTGTATAGAAAGAATAAGAGTGATTGCTCCTGATATCAGAATACTTATTGGTGGTTATCACAACAATAGTATAGAGGCACTTAAGGATCTGAAGGCACCTTATGATGATAATATCATTTATAATTTCCATTGCTATGAGCCGCTCATCTTTACACATCAGGGCGGATACTGGGTTGCGGGAATGAATACAGAATTCAGAATGCCATTTTATGATTCATATGGTAACTACGATAAGTATATAGCAGATAATCTCAGTATGTTTTCTGAGGGAATGGACAGATATGATCCGACTCAGATAATCGGGGTGGAATATTTTGAAAATCTGATAGCAGAAGCAGTAAGAGTTGCGGATGAAAGAAATGTTGCTTTGTATTGTGGCGAGTACGGGGTTATCAATCTGGCTAAGGCTGAGGATACTCTTGAGTGGTATAAGCTTATATGCAGCTGCTTTGATAAGTATGGAATAGGAAGAGCGGCATGGAGCTACAAGGAGATGGACTTTGGTCTTGTTGATGATCATATGAAACAGGTAGTCGATGAAGTTGTTAAAGTTATGTAAACTAACCAGTATACATAAAATTAATTTAATATAAAAAAAACGAATAAAACTAAAAAAAACTAATAAAAAGTCAAAAAAACTTAATTTTCTTATTTACAACGATTAAATCATAGTATATAATTTTGCTTTAGTCGGAGAAAGTGGTGGGTATTTGATTTATTAAAAAATACACTGTTTCTCAAAAAGTATTAGAAAATATAGAAAAGGAGACTAAAGCTATGTCATACGTTGATGAGGTACTTGAGAAAGTACAGAAGAGAGATGCAGATCAGCCTGAGTTCCTTCAGGCAGTAACAGAGGTGCTTAGTACACTTCGTCC
>AUXO018196465.1_pt1 | contig 12502 bp, 8 predicted proteins | sample 768731 | NCBI WGS metagenome assembly AUXO01 (sample SAMN02715735, study PRJNA202380) | gut metagenome | biome: sheep rumen | host: Ovis aries | place: New Zealand: Palmerston North | reverse complement strand
TGGGCGTGGGCAGCCAGTACGGCAGCCAGGTAGACGGCTCCAGGACGTTCTGTGCCGTTGAATCCCCAGACGGCCTTCGGGTAGGTGGGGTTCATATCCATGGTCTCCGAACCATAGCACCAGCATGAAGTAACGGTGATGGTGGCTCCAACGCCGGCACGCTCGAACTGCTCGGCGCAAGCTGCCGACTCGCCTACGCGGCCGATGGTGGTATTCGAGATGACGCACTCCACTGGCGAGCCGTCGCCGTTCTTCAGGTTTGTCTCTATCAGGTTCTTCACTGCCTTGGCCAGATTCATGGTCTTTTCCTCCAGCCCCTCGCGGATGCCGCCCTGTCGACCGTCGATGGTCGGACGAATGCCGATTTTCGGATAGTTTTGCTTCATTGTCGTTCGGTTGTTTTAAGTTGTTTATATTTCATTTATGACGTATGCGCGCGCTTTTTGTAACAAGCTATTTATGATAAAAAATATGTCACAATTTATTGGCTGTTTCGATAAAAAACCGTACATTTGCAGCACTATTCCGTTATAACTAGAAACAAACAATGGTAAATAGATTTATCCTGAACGAAGTATCTTACTTCGGCCCCGGTGCGCGTAAGGAGCTGCCGGGAGTAGTGAAACGCCTCGGATTTAAGAAGGCGCTGGTGGTAACCGATAAGGGCCTGATGAAGTTTGGCGTGGCCAAGATGGTGCTCGACGTGATGGACGAGGAGGGCATTGCCTACGACATCTTCGACGATGTGAAGCCCAATCCCACCGTGACCAATGTGAAGAACGGCATCGAGTCGTGCCGGAAGGCCGGGGCCGATTTCATCGTAGCGATTGGTGGCGGCTCCAGTATGGACACTGCCAAGGGCATCGGCATCGTGGTTAATAACCCGGAATTCTCAGACATCGTATCATTGGAGGGTGTCGCTGACACGAAGAAGAAGTCGCTGCCCATCATCGCTCTGCCTACCACGGCCGGTACGGCTGCTGAGACGACCATCAACTATGTCATCATCGACGAGACCCGTCAGGCCAAGATGGTATGCGTAGACCCCAACGACATCCCCTGCGTTGCTATTATTGATGCCGAGTTGATGTACTCGTTGCCCAAGAGCCTGACAGCCGCCACTGGTATGGATGCCATGACGCACGCCATTGAAGGGCTTATCACGAAGGCTGCCTGGGAGTTGAGCGACATGTTTGAGGTGAAGGCCATCGAGATGATTTACAAGTATCTGCCTTTGGCCGTAAGCGAGCCTACCAATCCCAAGGGGCGCGACGGCATGGCCGTGGCTCAGTATGTGGCCGGCATGGCTTTCTCGAATGTTGGCTTAGGTGTCGACCACGGCATGGCCCATCCGCTGTCAGCCCTGTTTGATGTGCCCCATGGTGTGGCCTGTGCCATGTTGCTGCCAACGGTGATGCGCTTCAATATGCCTGCTGCCAAGGAAAAGTATGTCGACATAGCCAAGGCATGCGGCGTCTACAAGGCCGGCATGAGCACCGACGAGGCTGCCGAGGCTGCCTGCAAGGCTATAGAGGACCTGAGTGCGCTGGTTGGAACGAATAAGAAACTGACAGACCTGGGCATCAAGGAGTCGGACATCGAGGCGCTGGCCGAACAAGCCATTAATGATGTATGCACGCCGGGTAATCCGCGCCCTGTCACCAAACAGGATATCATCGACTTGTACCATCAGATTCTCTGATACGGTGTATGGTCGGACAAAAAGAACGTCACTTGCCACTGCTGGCAGGCGACGTTCTTTTTTTTGTGCGTGTGGCAGTGCGGCTATTGTCTTGTGCTTAGCACAAGTGTCAGCAGGAAACCCGTGAGGAAGATGACGGTCGTGCCCAGTACGATGGCCAGATAAGGATGCAGGTGCGGACCAGGCAGGCTCCATATCGCAGCCAACGAAATCCATGCAATGACGGCAATACCGGCTATGCAGCCGACAAGTGCCGCCCAGCGGTTGATTTTGGCAGGGATGCAGCCCAGCAGGAACAAACCCAGCATGCCGCCAGAGAAGATGCTCGACAGTGTCCACCATGCATCAATGATGCTTTCGACAGAAAGCATGGCAATGGCCACGATGATGCCCAGTACGCCTACGGCTACCGACGACAGTCGCACCACTGCCAGTTCCAGACGCTGGTGCTTCCGGTGGTGGTCAGGGTCGTGGTGTGTCAGATGGTCCTTCACGGCGCGCGCCTTTAGGAAGAACGGCCGTGCATAGTCGGTAAGGATGATGGTGGCTGCCGATGTGACCGAGGTAGATACCGTCGACATGCCTGCGGCAAAGATGGAGGCTATGAGCAGTCCACGCAGTCCGACGGGGAGTCCGTTGACGATGAAGTAGGGGAATACGTAGTCGGGCTTCTGGGCGATTTCTGCAGGCAATGGCGCCACCCCGGCAGTGTAGTAGGAGTAGAGCGCCGAACCAATGAGGAAGAACAGTGCCGACACGGGGATGAACAGGTAGCCGCCGAAGAGGGCCGAGAACTTGGCGTCTTTGTCGGTCTTGGCGGCATGATAGCGCTGTACATAGTTCTGGTCGATGCCATAGTTCTGCAGATTGATGAAAATACCATAGATGAGGCACACCCAGAATGTTGATGTCGTCAGGTCGCCGGTGAACTCGCCCAGCGAGAACTTGTTGCCCTCGGGGCTGTTCATTGCCAACTCAAAGGTCTGCATCGGTCCTTCGGGCATGGAGAACATCAGGATGACCAGGCACAGCAGTGCTCCGCCGATGAGGATGATGCCCTGGATGGCATCGGCCCAGATGACGGCTTTCAGTCCGCCCAGCATAGAGTAGATAATGATGCCGATGGAGGTGCAGATGATGACTACATGGAGGTTCCAGCCCATCAGGATGTACATCGGTACAGCCAGCAGGTAGAGAATGCTGCCCATGCGCGCTATCTGTGTCAGTAGGTAGCATGCCGAGGCATACAGGCGCGCCCATGCGCCGAACTTCTCCTCCAGAAACGTGTAGGCCGACACCGAACCGCTATGTCGGTAGAACGGTACAAAGTATTTGGCGGCGAAATAGCTGGCAATGGGGATGCTCAGCGAGAATACGAAGGCATTCCAGTTGGCAGCGAAAGCCTTGCCCGGATAGCCGATGTATGAGATGCTCGACACGTAGGTGGCGAAGATGCTCATGCCCACCACCCAGCCGGGGATGCTGTGGCCTGCCGACGTGAACTCATCGGCACTGGAACCCTTCTTGAAGAACGAGCAACCGAACACCACTACGCCCAGCGTGAAGACGATGAAGATAATAAAGTCGATGAGATGCATAGCTCTAATTCTTGATTAGTAAGAGTAATTATGATTAGACCGTTATTCGACAGGCAACGCCTTTCTTACTCTTTAGCTAATCATAATTACTCGTTACTAATTACTCATTATTTAATTACTCGTTACTACTTACTCATTATTGATTAAAAGATAAGTTTCCCGTTCTCGATGGGCAGCGCTGCGAGGGCTTGGCGAATCTTCTCGCGCTCGGGAGTCTCGAACTTGTAGAACGGCGAGGCTACGAAGTCATCGTTGATGATGCCTAAGAGCGACAGGGCGCACTTCAGTCCCTTCAGGTAGCTGGAGCCATGCTTGCCGACGGTATAGATAGAGGTCGAGATCTGCATAATCAGCTGCTGTAGCTGCAGCACGCGCTCGATGTCGTGGCGGCGAGCGGCATCGTACATGGCCACATACAGTTCAGGAAACATGTTGGCACCGCCGTTGATACCGCCCTGGGCGCCCAGCAGTACGCACTCGCCGGTAATCTCTTCGGGACCTACGAGCATGGCGAAGTCCTTGCGGTGCTGCATCTTGTACATGACCGACTGGAAATAGACGGTGTTGGCGCTGGAGTCCTTGAAACCCACCACCTGCGGGTTCTTGGCGATGCGCGCCACGGTATCGGGAGCAAAACTGACTTTTACATGCGAGGGCATATTGTAGAGAAATACCGGCAGCGGCAGCTGGGGCACAAGCTCTTCGTAGAACTGCGCCAGTTCGGGCTGTCCGGTGGCGAAATAGTAGGGCGGTGCCGAGACTACGCCGTCGGCTCCGCAGTCGGCTGCAACCTTGGCCAGCTTGATGCTTTCTACGATGCTTGTGTCGGTGATGCAGGCCAGCAAGGGCAGGCGACCGCGGTTGATGCGGCACGACTCCTTGATTATCTGCTTGCGCACGTCATACGAGAGACTCTGCTCTTCACCTGTGGTGCCCAGTACGAACAGACCGTGCACACCACCGGCAATGAGGTGCTCGATGAGGCGCTCCAGGCTTTCTATGTCCAGCGTCTCGTTGTCTACTAAGGGTGTTACAAGCGGCGGAATAATGCCGCTCAGGGGTGTTTGGAAGTTTGGTGTCATTGTCTTTATATATTTATTTAGATATTAATTTGTTCTTTCAAGGTGTGTTTGCCGGCAGTCAGCATTTGTTCGCTATGGCTGTAGGGCAGGCGGATGCGGGCTGTCTGCCCCTCGGGTATTTCCACGTTGAGTACGAAGACGTCGCCTTCGAAGTGCCATGCCGCTTTGATGCCGTTCGACTCGCCACGGCACCACGCAAGGTCGCCGATGGGGTGGGGCGCCACAACGGGTTGCCCCCCCTCGCGCCAGATGCCAAGGATGTAAGGAACCAGAAGGTTGTTCAGGTGTCCCATCATGAAGTGGTTCATCGAGGCACCGTGTTCGGGGTTCCACTGTTCTGTCAGCGTGGTGTGCCCCAGTTTGATTTGATAGCCGTAGCCTGGTACGTCGTAGTGGTTCAGCATCTTGTAAAGCAACTCTTCCTCGCCGTGATGGATGAGGGCGTTGAAGAGGTAGCGGTTGCCCACGTCGCCTGTGGTCAGGCGGTTGCCATGCACGCGGATGTCGACCACCAGGTTGCCCAACACGGCCAGACGGTCTTCCTCGGGAACCAGTCCCATTTCCAGTGCAATGGCCTGCGCGCACTGGCTGCCTGTGGCAAACATGTGTACGTCGGGATGGTAGAACTCACGGATGAATGCCGCTTTGATGCTGTCGGCGCGCGGCTCGCCCATGAGTTTATTCCACCAGTAGTAGTGAGCCGTGGAGACGAGAGCCATGGGCGTGTTCTGTGCAAAGCCTGCCCGTCCAGGGCCATAGTCGTACCAGTCGCCCAGTCCTTGTTTGAGGATATAGCACGAGTCCTGCGTTGCCAGATAGTCGACGTAGCGCTTCATCTGCTTCCTATAGCGGGTGATGAGTTCGTCGCTGCCATAGTATTCTTTGTAGAGGAATGGCAAAGCGATAAAGGCACCGCCCCATTCCGGCGATTCGAGGAATGGGGGAGCCCATGACCCTTCAAAGACGCAGAGGTTTGGTGCAATCTCTGGCAGGGCACCATTGGCAAATTGCGCGTCGGCAATGTTCTGCATGGTTTGCTCGATGAATGCCCGGCAGTCGTAGTTGGCCACCAGTCCTTCGCCGTTGAGCCAGTCTTGCTCAAGCCAGCCCAGCTTCTCGCGGTGTGGGCAGTCAGTCCAGACTGCCTGCCAGTTGGAGCGGATGGCGCGGTCGATGAGCCGATAGGCATCGTTGAACAGCTGGTTGCTGCACTCGAACGAACCCGTCTTTGCCGCTGCATTGTAGACGAAGCACGACGTGACATCCTTCAGTACTTCAAGGTCGCCCTCTATCTGCAGATAGCGGTAACCATAATAGGAGAAGCGCGGATGCCATGTCTCACCATTGCGCGTACCTTTTAATATATAGGTATAGAAGTGTGGCCGGCCGGTCTGCTTCTGATTGACGCGCCCCTCCGGCGTCAGTGTCTCGCTCGGCGTCAGTTTCAGGCACTGGCCGCGACGCCCCAGGACGTTGATTTCGGGATAGCCGCTTAGGTTCTGTCCCATGTCGAGGACGATCATCTTCTCTGCAGGGGTGCCCGGTGCCTGGTGTATCGTATCCTTGATGCCGAAACGCTCCATGATTTTCACAGGCTGGGCTATCTGCTTTCTGAGCATGCCGCGCGGAGCTTCCTGCACCACGGCACGATGCCATGTGGCAGGTTCTTCCAATCGGGCATCGTAGTCCTCGCCGCCATAGATGCTGTTGAACGTGATAGGCGACAGAGCCCATTGCCATGAAGCATCGCTGACCACCTCTTCCGTCTTGCCGTTCTGGTACTCTACGCATAGGCGGAACAGTAGGGTGGGTGGGCCGAACGAAATCTTCATCTTGGCGTAGCGCTTGCCTTGCTCGTTGTAGAAACCGTTGCCCAGCAGCACGCGTAGCTCGTTTTTCTTGGCCAGCAGGGGGGTGACGTCATATTCATTGTAGAAGATGCTCTTGTCGTAGTCGCTCCATAGCGGGGCGAACTCTGCATCGCCAGCCTTCTGACCGTTGATGGTCAGCTCGTAGAACCCCAAGCCACAGATGCGTACTACGGCTTTGCGCACCTTGCCGTGCAGGGCGACATGCCTGCGGAGGTAGATGCTGCGGGCCGACAGGGTGTCCACGGCTTGCCACGCGGCTTTCACGGCAGGCTCCTTCAGTTTTGCTCCCGTGAAGTTGCGCCCTTCGGGCAGCCGGGCCTGTTGCTTGGTCAAAGCTCCAATCCATTGAGCCTGCCCGAAGTCTTCTTGTGCAAAGGCAGAAGACAGCAGGACTGAAAGTTGGAACAGTAATAGCGCTATTCGCTTCATAGGGCATTCTCTATCGTCAGTCTTCCAATAGTATCGCGTTGACCTCTTAGCTGTCCGTCGACCAGCACGCGCAGACCTCGGCCTTGGTGGTAGCGCGAGCCGTCGCGGTCCCAGACGATGGTGATGTTGTGACCGTGGTAGAGCACATTATCCAAGCAGAAATACGCCCACTTGTCAAGGGGCAGCAGTGGGTTGACCTCAAGGGTGTTGTCCTGACGGGGGCGCAGTCCGCACAGACCTGTAATGACGAGGTCGTTCCACGTCGAGTGGTTATAGTAGCGTGAGCGCTCCTGGTCGCCCTTCAGCCAATAGCCCGTCGTCTCGTCCAGGTACTCACCGATATAGGGCTTGCCGCGCATGTGCTGGCTCTGCATGTATTTCTCCATTTCGGCAAAGAACAGGGAGTCGCCCACAATGGGATGGCTATAGTCATTGATGTAGTTGGCCATGGCGGTCAGTGTCTGGCTGGTGGCGAAAGGCCACACGGCACCGTCCCATTCGCACTTGCCCACGCCGTGGGTACGGAACTGCGGGTGGCGGCGCTCGGCGGTCGTCTGACCGTAGGGGGCGGAGAATCCTTCTGGGTCGGCGGCCTGCAGCCAGGCAGTGGCATATCTCGCCTCGTCCTTGGCCAGCTTGGTGTACCATGGCATGAAGCCAATGGCTTCGCGGACGTTGGCGCTGGAGTCGATGCGATGGGTCTCGAAGAACTGGTGGTGCTCGTTCCAGAGTTTCTGATGCACCTTCTCACGCAGGTCGGTGGCTTTGTCACGATAGCTCTTGGCCTTGTCGCTGTCGCCAGCCAGTTGGGCAATGTGGCTAATGGCCATGGCGTTGCCGTACATGTAGCTGTTGATGCTGGGGCGCAAGTATTTTTTCTTGCGGCCACCGCTGATGGTTTCTTCCATGGCATCCTGCACATCGGCTTGCCAATAGAGGCCGCCTTCGCGGGTGTGGGTGTCCTCCCAGTGCTTATACTCCCATTCTAAGGAGGGCAGCATGCCGACTATCCAGTCCTTACGGGCGTCGACCAAGTAGCGGCCCCATAGCGAGAAGGGCATCCACGACGAGTAGTTGGCAATCTTCTTCATGGGTTGCCCGTTGTTGCCCTTGTACCACGTGTTCATTGCCTGGTCAAGGTAGGTGGGGTTGCGTAGCCAGCGGCTTTCGTGGATGTGGTGACCGACGCCTGAGGCGATGAGATTGTACTGGTCGGCATAGGAACGCTGCACCAGAAACTCGGTCATGGCATAGCCTACGGGCGTCAGCTTGATGTGTTTGCGCAGCGTCCACCAGCGGAAGTACCACATTTCCTCGAAGTTCTTGTCGGAGCAGTCGAAGAGCGGTACGTTCTTGGTCATCCACTGCCAGGAGTCTTTGTTGGGAATGGCCTGGGCGATGTTCTCGTCCTCCATGGCGTTGAAGTAGTCGACGTAGTGTTTATAGTCGTCGTAGCGAAGCAGTGCGGCAGTGCCGTCGGCATCGGTACTGGCTGTCGTGACATGGCTGATGGCATAGACGGCCAGCGGGGCATCCTCGCCAGCATTCTCCAAGGTGCCGTACCAGTCGGCCTCGGTATCAATGTCGGGGAATGTACGCCGTCCGCCTGTGCGGAACATGATGCGCTCTATGCTGTTCACGGGAGCGAAGAACATGCGCTGACCGGCTTTCTTGCCGTCGACAAAGACTTCGATGAGGCGGCGGCTGACGCTCAGTACGGCTTCGATGTGGTAGGTACGGCCTGCTTCATACTTGCCCAGTCCGCCATAGCGGGCACCGCCCTTGCAGCGCATCTCGCCCTGGTCGGTCAGCTCAATGCGCGAACAGGCCGTGCCATGCTCGTCGAGAAACTCTATCTGCAACAGGCCGGTGTCGTTTTGGCGGGCACATAGGTCGAAGGCGACCTTCAGATCCTTGGAGGCAGGAATCTTGCGCTCTATGCGGGCGTAGTCGAACGGATGACTGTCGCTGAGCGTCAGCCATCCATCGCTGAGCGAAACGGCGGCGCGCTTGGGCGAATAGATGTTCCAGCTGGTAAGGTTGGCAAGCGTTCCGGCTGTGTTGAATTCCGTGCCGTCGGCATGGTTGGCAGCCACGGTGCGGACTGGAACGGGGATATGGGCTATCCACATGTCTTCCTTGTTCATCGAGTAGGCTACCCACAGGTCGGAATCCTTGGGAATGCCGTTGCCCTCTTGGATGCCACGTACATACTGTGGACCGTAGCTCTTGTAGTTGCCGCCATAGCGCATAGGAGGTACTTCGCCCTGTACGAGGTTTAGCGTGGTATATTCCAAACCGTCTTTCGACAGCGAGATGGCCAGTGGCCAGCGGTATTCGGAGGGGTTGTAGATGGTGGCGTAGGTACCGTCGGACAGGCGCTGCCCCCAGATTTTGGCATTGCTGTTGACGAAACCCTTGGCGCGCTCTACGGGTTGTGCCCATGTGAGTCCGCCATCATCGCTGATGCTGGTCAGTGCATGCTTCCAGAGGGAGGCTATGCGGCCGTCGGGTAGCGTGTAGTCACAGTAGGCTTTATAGGGCTTGTTCAGTGGGATGAGCGGGTCGTTGCGGTCGGCCTCTTCAACCCACTGCATGCGGTAGCGCGGATTGGCCAGGATTTCCTCGCAGGCCTGGCGGGTGGCTTTGTCGGCCTTGGTATAGTACGGCCAGCAGGGCTTGTAGCTCTTGTAGGTATGGTTGAAGTAAATGAAATAGATGGGGCCGAAGGTGCCGTCGCTCTTGACTTCGCGGATGACGCGCCCTATGCCGTTACCGTCGTTGGGGTCGTCCTTGCGGTCGAAGGCTACGCCGTAGTTACCAATGGCATATAGGCGATTGCTCTTCGAGACGTACCAGCCTACGCGCTGGTGCATGATGGCTATCAGATGATGGGCTTTTTCCGGCCTGTCGGGCTTCTGGAATCCTTCAGGAACCTGCAGCTCGGGAAACAGTACTTGCGGATTAGTCCAGGTGTAGCCGTCTCTGGAGGTCTGCAGCATGGTGCGCGAGGGTGGGATGTGCTCGTCGCTGGGGTCGCAGAGGAAGTGCAGATAGAATTGCCCGTTCCAGTAGGCGAGCATGGGCTGGTGGTTGTAGGTCCATCCGTCATTGTTGGCGACAGACGGGTGCTCGCGGTTGGCCTGCATCATCTGGATGTTGTGTACACCGACCACGGGCGACAGTCCGCCGTCGTGGCGTTCAGGATTGCTGAGCACGGTGCCTGTATAGTGGATTCGGTCGCCATCGTGCAGCAGGTTGTAGACCAGGCGCTCGTCGGCCTTGAAGATGGTGCCGTGCTTATGGAGCACAGGAACCTTGACGTTCTTCGACACATCCTCGAAAGTCTTGAAGTCTTGGGTGTAGTGGGCGCCGAAGTCCTTCTTCTCGTACCGGTCGTAATAGATGAGCCAGCCGGATTGTCTGTTTCCTGATTTCCTGTTCACCATTTGCTGGTCCAGTTTCAGTACCGTCGGACCTTCCATCATCTTACCGGTGAATGGCTCCGAAGCCTTTGACCACGGTCCGTATGGCGACTTGGCATAGGCCACCTTGATGTCGCGCTCGGGGCGGGTGTTATCCTTGAGAACCATCACGTAGTCGTTCTTTCCGCGTTTCACCAGCGTGGCGTCAATGCATGAAAAACCGGGGTCAATCATCAGTTTAGCGGGGGCGAAGGTCTTGAAGTCCTTGGTGGTGGTATAGTAGAGACGATGGTTGTTCTTGTGCTCCTCCAAACCGTCAGGGAAACGACCGGGAATGCACGATGCCCAGATGATAACAGTCTGCTGTCTGGCGTCGTCCCAGAATAGCTCGGGCGCCCAGACATTGACAGTCTCAGGGTCGGTCATCACCTCGATGAAGCGCTGCTCGCTCCAATGGCGGAGATCCTTGGAGCAAGCGTAGCCGAAACCGCGGTCGCCCCGCCACGAACTGGTCCATACCAGATGGAATATGCCGTCGGGCGTACGGATGATACTCGGATCGCGCATGACGCGCTGTTTGCCGACCTCGGGCTTGAGCCACGTTCCGGGGATGCTGTCCCACGTCCAACCGTCGTAGCTGTAGATAAACCGCAGTCCATCTGTGGCTGGCTCGTGGAAGGAGGTGGAGACGTATACTTCACGTTGTGCCGACACGGTCAGGAATGCTGCCAGCACTAAAAACAAGGAAAAGAGTCGTTTCGTCATGGAATGTGCTTTAATTTATTTAAAGACGAAAAGTTTTGCCATTTGTAACTAAATGAGTACCTTTGCAGCCACAAAAAAGCATAAGGAATGAAAAAGACATTGTTGACGCTGCTGTTGCTGGCAGCATTTACTGTGATGCACGCTGACAGCGTGATGAAGAAGGAAAAAGACGGTACCTATGTGGTGAACACCACCACGCTTGCACAGGACGTGGAGGGTTACAATGGTCCGACTCCCGTTGAGATATACATCAAGAAGAACAAGATTGTCAAGGTCTTATTGCTGAAGAGCATAGAGACGCCGAAGTATAACGCCCGTATCAAGAAAGAACTGCTGCCTCAGTATGAGGGACGGAAAATCAGTAGGCGAAAGACTGTTGCTGTGGATGGCGTGACAGGTGCGACCTTCACCTCAGACGCCGTTGAGGAGAATGTCAAGCGAGGCTTGGAGTATTATTGGCAGCACAAGTAATTCTCAGTACAATAGTACCAGTCCGGCCACGGCGCAGTAGCATATCATGCGGATGGGATTGATTTTCATGAACATGACACCATAGAAGGCTGCCACAAACAGGAAGCAGCTGATGAAGAACTGCCACGGATTGTCTGAGGGCGTCGAAAAGTTGTCGGGCGTCATCAGTAGCAGTGTCGCCGCAGCCAGTAAGCCGACGACAGCCGGGCGAAGTCCCGTGAAGATACTCTCTACACTGCGGTGGTGCATGTATTTCATGAACATCTTGCTAATCAGTACCATCAATATCAGTGATGGCAGTACTAAGGCAAAGGTGGCCGTGGCGGAGCCTAACATGGCCATGGGGATGGTATAGCCTGCATTCTTGACGGCTGTATAGCCGCAGTAGGTGGCAGAGTTGATACCGATAGGACCTGGCGTCATCTGCGAAATGGCCACGATGTCGGTAAATTCTGCCGCCGACAGCCATTGCCAGTGCTCGACGGTCTCGTGCTGGATGAGCGACAGCATGCCGTAGCCTCCGCCGAAACCGAACAGCCCTATCTCAAAAAACGTGATGAATAAATAGACGAATATCATTTCTTCATTCTTTCATTTCTCATTTCCTTACGAGTCCCCATACATAGCCTCCGACGCCTGCGGCGATGATGACCCAGATGGGGGATACGCCCATCAGCCAGATAGCCAGAGCGGATACGATGGGAATCCAAACAGTGAACTTGTTCAGTTTAGCCTGCCGGGCCAAGTTGAACGTAGGAACGGCTATCAGTGCAACCACCGCCGGGCGGATGCCACGGAACAGGGCTGCCACTACCTTGTTGTCCTCAAACTGGTGGAAGAACATGGCTATCATCAGGATGATGAGAAAAGAGGGTAGGGCGGTGCCTGCTGCCGCGGCGATGGCACCGTGTACCTTCCTTAGTCTGTAGCCTACGAAGATGGCAATATTGATGGCAAATACGCCCGGACAACTCTGGGCAATGGCTATCAGGTCGAGCATCTCGTCCTTGGCTATCCACTTGTGCCGGTTGACCACTTCTTCTTCTATCAATGGTATCATGGCATATCCACCGCCAAGGGTGAATATGCCAATCTTGAAGAATGTGCGAAAAGATTCCCAGTTGAGGTTCGCTACATTACTCATTGCTCATTTCTCATT
>AUXO017366869.1_pt1 | contig 12502 bp, 13 predicted proteins | sample 768731 | NCBI WGS metagenome assembly AUXO01 (sample SAMN02715735, study PRJNA202380) | gut metagenome | biome: sheep rumen | host: Ovis aries | place: New Zealand: Palmerston North | reverse complement strand
CATCGGTGTGGTGGATGAGAGTTTTAAGGTGCTGCTGCCAGGGCGGGAGTTCAGTACCGGGGATTTGGTTAGAGACTTTATTGGTGTGGCGATGGCTGTTTGCTGTGTTGAGGCTTTCAAGATAATCAGATTGCTAATGGGTCGGGAGAAATCCCGTTAACAGATAAATGAATGGAGAGTTTTTGTGAACGTAATTCTTTTAGGTGCAGCGGGATTTATAGGAACAAATCTGGTCATTAACTTGGCTAAGGATCCTTCAAACAGCATTACAGTGGTAGATCGGAATAAAGCGCATTTTGTGACATTAGAGAATTTGAAAATTCCGAATCTGAGAATTATACAGTCTGATTTGACTATGGATGCTGATTATGAGTCGTTGGTAAAAGGGCAGGATGTCATTTATCACCTGGTTAGTACGACGGTGCCCACAACATCTAACCAAGCGATTGCTGAAGAGCTAAAGGGTAATGTTGTTCTGTCAGCGAACCTTTTCGAGGCATGCGTGCATCAGGGAGTGAAGAAGGTAGTTTTCCTTTCCTCTGGTGGAACCGTCTATGGGAAAGAAGTCGAGTGTCCACTCAGTGAGAAAACAGCGGCAAACCCGATAACATCTTATGGGATTCAAAAAGTAACAATTGAGAAACTCCTTTATCTCTACAACTACATGTATGGATTGGATTACAGGATTATTCGTCTTACTAACCCATATGGCCCATATCAAAGGCCGAACGGTGTCCTCGGGGCAGTTACAACATTTACGTACAAAGCACTTCGCGGCGAAGAGATAAATGTATACGGTGACGGTTCTGTTGTCCGAGACTTTATCTATATCGATGATGCGGTAAGAGGAATACAGAAGATTGTCAACGGGACGGATCGGCACCACACGTTTAATCTTGGCTGTGGATATGGAACGAGCATTAAACAAGTGCTGGCGACTATCAGGGATGCTTTGGATATTGACGTGAAGGTCAAATATACCGAGGCACGAAAAGTTGATGTGCCGGTAAATTACTTGGATATAAAGCGATTTGAGACGGCATATGGTCCTTTGAATCCGATCAGTCTCAAAGAAGGCATTAAGAAAACAGCAGAGTTTATGAGATCATTTTACTCAATTTGAATTGGAAGGTAAGCAGAATGATTCGAGTCGCAGTAGTTATGGGAAAAATGCATGCTGGTGGAAAAAAGAACCTTGTGATGGAATACTACCGGCATATAGATAGAAGCAAGATCCAGTTTGACTTTCTTTGTGACACCGACTCGAATTCTGTCCCGAGGGAAGAGATAGAGGCTCTTGGCGGTCGCGTATATATGATTCCTCCTTATCAGAATATCCTCGCAAATATGAACGCCATGAGACGGATATTCAAAGAGAACAAGTATCCGATTCTGCATGCTTATAACAGTACAATGAACCTTTTTCCCATGCTGGCTGGAAAACAAGCAGGAATTCCGGTGCGAATCAACGAGAGCATTTCTATGGGTCACAGAGATGATAAGAAAAACCTGCTAAAAACCATTCTGAAGCCTTTCTCTAGTAGTTTTGCAACACACTATATGTCAAATGGCGAAGCTTGTGGCCGTTGGCAGTTTGGCGATAAATTGTTTGATTCCGGGAAAGTTACGGTTTTCAAGACAGTAATTGATACGGAGAAACATAGATATGCCCCGGAATTAAGGGAAAAGTGCCGCAAAGAATATGGTTTAGATGACAATATTGTCATTGGACATATTGGCCGATTCACTGTACAGAAGAATACGCTTTTCATCATTGATATCTTCAAAGAGATTGCCAAGCGTGAGCCAAAGGCAGTACTCCTTCTGATTGGACATGGAGAACTTGAAGAGCCAATGATGAATAAAGTTAAGCAGTATGGCTTGGAAAATAGAGTGCTTAACTTGGGGAAGATAGAAGATATTCATCAGTTTTACAATGCCATGGATTGCTTCTTATTGCCAAGCCTCTACGAAGGGTTGCCAGTTGTGGGAGTAGAAGCAGAGTGCTGCGGTCTACCGATGTTCTTTTCGACAGAGATTCCAAGAGAATCAAGTCCGTGCGATGACTTGGGGGTTTTTATCAGCTTGGATGAAGGGGCAGAAATGTGGGCCGAGCGCGTTTTAGTTAAGACAAAGGCTGAAGTAGAAAAACGCAGTGATCATAGAGCGCAGGTTAGGAAAGCTGGCTTTGATTCAGCGGAGGAAGCAAGAAAACTAACAGAGTTCTATAAAGAAGTCGTTTCTGGCTGAACATGGAGGACCCTATGATAATAATGAAGATTCTGCGTCATATAATAGCGTCCATCAAAATCACGGGATATAAGATCACTAACGGAAGAAGAGTGAGTTTTGGTAAAGGATTTACATTTAGGAAAGGGTTCAATCTTGTAATCGGCAGAGATGGGCGTGTTGAGATTGGAGACGGCTGCTTTTTTAACAATTATTGTTCTGTTAATTGTTTGAACTCTATATCGATCGGAAGCGGAACTATATTTGGTGAAGGCGTAAAAATATACGACCATAATCATAGGTTTTCGGATTTTAGCAAAACGATAAAAGAACAGGGTTATTCCATTGGATCAGTGCGTATTGGAAATCATTGCTGGATAGGAACAAATGTTGTAATCCTCAAAGGAACTGAGATTGGAGATAATTGCGTTATTGGTGCGGGATGTGTCGTATCTGGCAAAATCCAGTCTAATTCTATATTAAAAAATCCAGGTAATTATTTCATAGAAAAAATAGAGGGAAGTTAAGCATGCCGACAGTTTCTATTATTATGGGTGTTTATAATTGCAAAAGGCCTGATCTGATAGACAAAAGCATTCATTCTATTATTGATCAGACATATGAAGATTGGGAGTTTATCATTTGCAATGATGGTTCAACAGACGACAGGACGTTAGATCTGTTGAATCAATACTCAAAATTAGATACTCGAATTTCCGTTATCTCATATGAGAAGAACAGCGGACTTGCACATGCGCTAAATATGTGCTTGGAGAATGCAAAGGGAAAGTACATTGTACGGCAAGATGACGATGATTTGTCAAAGCCGGATAGAATAAAAAAACTGGTTGAATATGCGGATTCACATCCGGAATATTCCATAGTTGGTTCAATCGCTGACGTTACTGATGATAATGGAGTATGGGGAGAATACCCGTTGGCAGAAGCTCCACAGAAAAAGGATTTTTATTGGACTAATCCATTTGCTCATCCTACGGTGCTTATGAGAAAAGAAGACTTGATAAGAGTAGGTGGATATAGAGTAGCGAAAGAAACAAAAAGACAAGAAGATTACGACTTATTCATGAGAATGTATGCGGCAGGATTCAAAGGTTATAACATTCAAGAAAAGCTCTACGAGTACCGCATTGTTAATGGGAATACAAAATATAGGCCGATGAGAGACAGGGTGGACGAATCGGTGGTCCGCTTTAAAGGATATAAATGGATGGGCATTCTCATGGGCGGAATACCCTATGTGTTAAAACCGATTGTAATAGGATTAATCCCGCAGCGGATTTTCAAAAAGATAAAAAGAAAGCAATATGGGGTATGAGTAGATGATCTTTGTATTTTTAATCATGCTAATATGTGCGGTAATTACAGTTGGAGGTAAAGAGGAATACTCATGGCATTAATCAGTATTATTGTACCTGCATACAATGTGGAACAATATATAAGAAAATGTATAGAAAGCATTCTTAATCAATCGTTTATTGATTTCGAGGTTATATTAGTTGATGATGGATCAACGGATAATACTTCCATAATTTGTGATGAGTTCAAAGTGTTAGACGATAGAATACATGTTTTCCACAAAAGCAATGGTGGCCTATCTGACGCTAGGAATTATGGTTTAAAAGTAGCTATTGGTGAATTCATTACATTTGTAGATAGCGATGACTATGTTGCACCGAATTACCTAGATGTATTAATTCAACCTTTGCTGATGAACAGAGAAGTTTCGATAAGTATGGTCAGTACTCAAGAGTTATCAGAAGGTCATAATCCAGTTAAATATTCTACATTCCCAGTAAAAATTGTACCTCAATCGGAAGCCATACGAAAAATGCTCTTGAGGGATGGCTTCTCGCATTGCGGAGTGGGAAAAATGTATAAAAAAGAGCTTTGGGAGAATTTTTGCTTTCCGAAAGGGAGGTTATACGAAGACTATTTAACAACATATCATGTGTTTTCAGAAGCAAAGAAAATAGCTATTTGTGAATGCGGCCTCTATTATTATATTCAACGTTCAGGATCTATTATGCATTATGAATGTTCAGATAGAACCTTGACAATACTAGATGTTGCAGATGAAGTGACAAGATTTTTGTATGAGAAATGGCCGGATTTAAAAGATGAGGCACTAGATCTAGAGGTAGCCTCATATTTGAAATGTTATCAGCAAATCTTGAATCTAGGATTCAATGAGTTTCCAGAACAGCAAGAAAGAATTTTGAATATGATCCATCATAATACATGGCAAGTGCTAAAAAGTAAACGAATAAACAACAAACAAAAAGTAAAATTAATTCTTACTTATATGGGAAGATCTGTCTTTTCAAAAGTATATAATGTAGCCGACGGAAGCGTTCAGGTAAACGATTAAGGTGTTAGATAATGTGGCAATATATAGTTACATTTAGTGTGTCGAGTATGTTTGCCTTCTTGGCAAATTACTTAAGGCAGAAAAGTAATAAAATCGGATTCATATTTTTCTCTGTACTAGCAATATTATGTGGTTCCTTTTTGGCTGGTGTACGTGCAGCAACAGTAGGGACGGATGTAATAACATATGGTAATTATATTTTTAGACTCGCTAGTTCAAGTGATTCTCCTATAAAACTCTTTGTAATACAGGGAAGTATAATTGAGCCACTGTACTTGTTACTTAATTTTGTGGTATCAAGATTCACACATGATGTACATTGGATGTATTTCGTCCTTCAGATCATTCCTCTTTCACTGGCATATATTTCGATTGCGAGAAACAGAGAAAATGATAACCTAAGCTTGAGCTTAATGGTGTACTATCTGACTTTTTATGCGTTTTCATTAAACGGATTAAGACAGGCTATTGCAATGAGCTTGTTGCTATTCGCGTATCAATATATATACGAAGAAAATTTTAAAAAATATCTGATAGTAATACTGGTGGCAGCAGGATTTCATTATTCAGCAATCCTATTTTTGTTTCTATACTTTATATATCATTATATTAGGAAGAGTGATCATAAAAAAATTTCAGATGCGGTTATTGTTTTAGCATTTGTTGCTGCGATTGTGTTTTCACAAACGATCATTAGATTGTTTGTAGTGTTTGTGCCAAAATACGAACGTTACATCACTAGCGCACGGATGTCATTTTCACTTAATCCGTTTCTGGTTAGAATACCACTTATTCTCATAATGCTTATCTTTTATAAAAGATATCAGAGGAAGGACCAACGATTTGATTTTTGGTTAGTAATGTTGATTGGAGATGCTGTATTTATTGAACTTCGAACGATTTTACCTGCTTTGTCTAGATTGAGTTTTTATTTTGCTACGGCAAAAGTAGACGCATATCCCTTTCTCGACAAAGTTTATAACAAAAAGTCAAGATGGATTGTGGACTTGTTCCTGGTGGCCTTCTTATTTCTTTTATGGTATTACCAGATAGTTTTACAAGGCGGAGAGGATGTATATCCATATGCATCAGACGTGATTAGTTGGTTAAACTAAATTGTGAGGGTCAAAATGAAAAAAATAGGCATTCTTTCTATGCAGGATGTAAATAATTTCGGATCTGTTCTCCAAGCGTACGCACTCAAACAGTTAGTGTCCTCGTTAGGATATGAGGTTTCATTTCTTAAAATAAGGCCATCTGCTGAAGATGACTGTTTGTTGATAAATCGTGAGGAATACATAGAAGATAATGAGTATGAAACTGGTTTTCTCACAAAATTAAAAAAAATAGACAAATACTTTATCAATAGAATTCGGCATAAATGTAGCAACAAGAAACAGTTTGTGCTATTTGAGGATTTTCGCATCAATTACTTACCCCAAATAGATGAAAAACAAAGAGTTAATACTTGTATAATTGGAAGTGATGAGGTTTTTAACTGCCTTCTAAAATCAAGATGGGGATTTACTTCTCAATTATATGGGAATATACCTAATGCTGATAAAGTAATCACCTACGCAGCCTCCTGCGGATCAACTTCTATAGAAATGGTGCCAATAAGAGTTAAAAATAGGATTAAAGAGTCTTTTGAAAATATTTCTGCGTTTTCTGTTAGAGATGAGAATACACGTAGTTTTGTAAAATCAATCGTTGGAATTGACCCCTATGTTCATTTTGACCCAGTTGTCATAACAGATTTTGAAAAAGAAATTGAAGCTGCAGAGTTTCCTGCGATGTTGAAAGGTAAGCGCTATTGCGTCGTATATTCCTACCCGAATCGTTTCCATGATAAGAAAGATCTGAAATACATAACTCAATTCTGCCAAAACAAAGGGATGGAAATAATATCTTTAGGTGGTTATCAAATGTGGATAAAAGATAGCCTAGCTCTAGAGCCTTTTTCGTTATTGAAGGTATTCAAAGAAGCAGGGTTTGTAATAACTGATACATTCCATGGGGCTATTTTTTCAGAGAAATATGCAAAACGGTATGCTATAGTTGTAAGAAGGAGTAATAGAAATAAACTGTTTGATCTTGCTCAAAAACTGTCAATTGGAAATCATATTATTTCAAACATTGCAGAACTGGAATCAGTGTTTGCGGTAGAAGAAGGAAAAGAACGGATTCGTACAATTGAGAAAGATGGATATGCCCAAAGCAAGGAGTATCTTAAGGAGCATTTAGGGTAGAATCAGATGAAAAGTAAAATAAGCGTAATAGTGCCTGTCTATATGGGTGAAAATACATTAATAAAATGTGTCCAATCTATCCTCCATCAAACATACAAAGATCTTGAAATTATTCTGGTTGATGATGGAAGTCCTGATAACTGCCCAGCTATATGTGACAGATTAGCAAATGAAGATCGGCGTATTATTAGTCTACATAAACCAAATGGTGGGCAAGCGGACGCCAGGAATTACGGACTGATTCATTCGACTGGAGACTATATTGGATTCGTTGATGATGATGACTATTTGGATCCCCAAATGTATGAGATACTAATACGTAACGCAATTAATAATGACATACAATTATCTTGCTGCGCTAATTATATGGTCTATTCGGATGAAAAAGTTGTGAATCGATTTGCCAACATGAAAACCGGATTATATAATTCCGACATATTCATTCATAATATATTGTACCAAACAAAAAATGCTTCTGGTGCAGTATGGAATAAAATATTCAGCAGAGCGTTGATTGATGACATGGTTTTTCCATCAGGAAGTCAATACGAAGACTATTGGATGATGATTCGACTTCTTTACAAAGTGAAAAAAGTATATTTTGATTCTACACCATTATATTATTGGACACAAAGCGATACATCGCAGAGTAAAAGACCCTATTATGAAGGACAGCGAACAGGAATAGATATTGCGAAGAGAATCCGAGATTATTTGGAAGAAGAAGGTGCGTCAAGTGACTTACTGAGGGCCGCAGAGTACTTCGAATTTCTTGTGAGACATCAAATTGTTTTCGCGATGGGAAAAACAGATGCAAGCTATATAAAACACCTCATAGGTAACGATTATAAAGAGATCCTTACTAGAGGCGTTAAACTTTTGGCTGAAAGAAATCATTCCATAGACGTACTGAAAATATTGTTTCGAGACACCTCAATTTTAATGAAAGTAAAGCGCGGATAATAGGAAGAGTTGGAGATAATGCGTATGGGAAGAAAAAGTTATCTTGCGAAAAACACTTTAATATTTGCATTAGGTAACTTTGGAACTAAAATGATTGGTTTTTTCTTAGTTCCAATCTATACGAATATTCTAAGTACCAGCGAATACGGTACGGTTGATCTTGTTGCTACAATTAGTACAGTCTTAGCCCCTCTGATAATACTAAATATTGGGGAATCATTGATGCGATTTCCTTTGGATAAAGGATCGGATGATTCAGGTATACTAAGTACAGGAATCTGCTTGTGGGTGGTATCCATTATTCTGACTGCACTTATGACTCCCATAATGAGGCACATTAGATTGGTTGCAGACTATTCTTCCTATATTTCATGCTATACATTTGCTCTTGCAAGCAGTCAACTTTTTCTTTGCTATTTGCGCGGAAAAGAAAAACTTGTGTACTATTCAATAGGAAACATTATTAATAGCCTTGCAATTGCATTATTAAATATATTGTTTTTGGTTGGCTTTAAATGGGGGGTAAAAGGTTATTTTTTAGCATATATTATTGCTAATCTAATTACTGCGCTTTACGCATGTCTAGCAGGAAATGTCTTATCTGATTTGAAGTCATTTCACATTGATAGAAACTTATCTAGAAAGATGATCAAGTATTCTATTGTTCTGGCTCCTAATACTTTTTTGTGGTGGATTACAAATTCCTCCGATAGACTTATGGTTACAGCAATTATAGGAGCAGCCGCAAATGGAGTTTATGCGATCTCTTATAAAATACCAACATTACTTTCGACCGTAGCGCAAATATTCAACCAAGCATGGTCTTATTCAGCAATACGTGAAAATGAGAGCAAAGATAAAAATGAATACAGCAATGCTGTTTATAATGGGCTCGTTGGAGTCACATCAATAGCAGCTAGTGGTATGCTCCTTATAATCAAACCGTTTTTAAGGATTTATGTTGAGAAGCAATTTTTTGACGCATGGAAGTATACACCATACTTAATCATTGGCTTTGTTTTTCTCTCTTTAGGATCATTCCTTGCAACACCATATGTTGTCGAGAAAGACAGTAAAGGTTTTCTGTTTTCGGCATTGTTTGGCGCAGTTTCGAATATTTTGATGAATATGTTATTGATACCGTTAATGGGAGTATCGGGAGCTGCATTTGCAACTTGCCTTAGTTATGTAGGAGTATTTATTTATCGGTTTGTAGATACAAAAAAGTATATTCAAATAGAGATTTTAAAATGGCGACATCTATTATCTTACGGTTTATTACTTGTATCGGGGATCTCAATGTTTGGTGAAAGTACAATTATGATTGTACTGAGGGCCATTATTCTAGCATTTAATTTGTTCCTTTTTAAAGACATATGGCTAGATGCAGTCTACAATGTCAAAAAAAGAATTAGGAATATGCGATGAAGAATGATTAGATGAGGTTTTTCATAATGAAAACAGTTTGTGAGTTAAATAAATGCACAGGTTGTATGGCATGTACTAACATATGCCGGAAATCAGCTGTTGAAGTAAGAGACTCAATAGATGCATATAATGCAGTGATTAACCCAAATAAATGTATCGATTGTGGGCTATGTAGAAAAGTTTGTCCCAATGTTTCTCATAAGAGTTTTACATATCCTATGTATTGGAGGCAAGGCTGGGCAAGTGATTACATAAGAAAGAATTCATCTTCAGGTGGTGTGGCCACTGCACTCATCGAGGCTTTTATATCTTCTGGAGGATATGTAGCTTCATGTGTTTATGATAAAGGTGATTTTGTTTTTTTACTTACTAATGATCCGGTAAAAGCACTGAGATTTGCCGGATCAAAGTATGTGAAAAGCAATCCGAAAACAATATATAAGGATATTAAAGAATTGCTGGATAAGGGAGAGAAGGTTCTGTTCATTGGACTTCCATGTCAATCAGCAGCACTACAGAATTTATGTGCCAATAAAAATGATCTTTATACCATTGATTTGATTTGCCATGGAACACCCTCTCCTAAGTTGTTAGAGCAGTATATATTAGAAACAGGAAGGAATTTATCTAGTATAGATGACATTAAATTTCGAAGTGGCGATAGATTTGGATTGATTATAAATGGGGAAAAAGTGACACCTCTTCGCGTAATGGATAGTTATATGCTTAATTTCCTGAATAGTGTCAATTATACGGAGAATTGCTATTCTTGTATATACGCAAATACGCAGAGAGTGTCCGATATTACACTGGGAGATGCTTGGGGACAATTATCGGATATAGAACCTGACGGGGTATCACTGGTTCTTTGTCAGAGTGAGAAGGGAATCAAATTGATACAATCTGCTAGTCTGCATCTTGAAGAAGTAGATTTCAATAAAGCAGTACAAGCGAATCATCAATTACAGCATCCTTCAAACGTACACAGAGGAAGGAAAGCATTTCTATCAGCAATTAATAAAGGAAAAACTGTTAGAAGTGCAACATTTCAAGCATTGCCAAAGCAATACTTAAAACAAGCTATAAAGTATGGACTAATAAAACTTCATTTGCTAGATAATATATAGTTATTAAATTTCGTGATGGAAGAATGCAGAATAAATGGTATGACATGAACAATCATGATCAGGACGTTAAAAATCTGGAAACGATTGGATCTATGAGATAGTGAAAGAATCGGGATCGAAATCGGCGTTCTTCTTTTATGAGAACGTAATCCCGTGTTCGGGTTAGTAGAGTCTTTAAAAGACGCATTGTTTCGACACTTAAAAAAGCATAATATGACTCCCTACCACCTACACTCCTAAACAACTTTACCGATGGTTCGATGGGGCGCAATAAAAAGCTGTGAAAGGTTCTCATAATGAAAGATAACATACTCTGGACATGTACTTATTGCAATATCGTTCCTTCGGCACAATCCAGCAGAAAATGTCCTCGCTGTGGAAGAAAACTAACGCCGTGGGATCAAAGCAAAGTTCCACTTGAGCGGCAACCGGAATGGCCTTCTACGAAAAAAGGAGCAGGAATGTCTGCGAATGTAGATAGGAATCGCATTGACTATACAAAGTTCTTTGATAAGAACGGAAAATAATCGTTATGATCTTTTATGCATTACTTCTCAAAATGTAGGGTGATAGAAAGCTGGTGAATCAAACACATGAACAAAGAGAATTCAGGCGCATCGTCGTTTAATCAGATAGAAGAATTGGGCGATATATTCAATATTCCTGTTGCTTCAGATTCTCAACAGGTTTGGTTTATCAGAACTTCTGGAGGCGATTATTATGATGATTTTCGCTTCAATAATTTTGTCGCTATAGGCTGGGATAAAATTCCAGCAGAATGGGTTATTAAAAAACCATTGTTTTCGCCAGATAGTGATAATAATGGGAATGAAGCGCATCAATTACTTTCAGAAAAGGATTTTAAAAACAGAGTTTCTGATTTATATCCTGATGAAAAACGTCCAGGACTTGTATATGGTCAGTTGAACACCTTTTACAATGTGATGCATGTTGGAGACTGGATTGTTATTCCGTCTAAAGGAACACAAGATCTCACCATTGGAATCCTCGGGGATATTATTCACGAAGAATTTGAAGATCGAAAGGTGATTCCAGACCAAGAATATGCAATATGTGGATATATACATAAGCGTTCAGTTTCTTGGCAGCGAGAATTGCCAGCCAGTTACGATATATATTTACAGAAATCATTAAGAGCGCAGCAGACGATTTCGAACATTACAGATATTTCAAGCCTTGTCTTTAGGCATTTGTATCCGGTATATGTAGTAAATAACGAAGTACGCATCACCTTTCAGTAAACCACAGAAGGTGAGCTAAATGTTTTAAGCAATATTGACCTTATCGGCTCAATTATTGATATTGCTGATCAAATAGCTGATCTATACAAAGTGGAGTCTTTTACAAAAGACTTTACGATGAAGACAGCAGTTGGTTCGCCTGGAATTATTGAACTGATCATACCAATGCTTTCTTCGGCACCAATGGTGCTTGGCGCAGTAATGCTTTGGCTCTTGCTTGGCAAATATGATTCCGAAAAGGGAATCTCCTCAGGATTGACTTCAATTTTTAATATGGTGAATAAGCGCCTTAACGACAAAAAGGAACGTGAATTAAAGGACGCTGAAATCAAAGAAAAAGAAGCCGATACTCAGGTTAAGATTGCTGAAGCAGCAAAGATTCAAGCTGAGACGGAAAAGATAAGATTGGAAACAGAACTGCTAAAGAAGCCAGCTCGAGAACCAGAGCTTAAGATTGATCGTAACGGACAAATGATGTTTGATACCACTCCACCGCTCGTGCTAATCGAGCTGACTGAACCATCTGAAGCAGAGGTACGGGCTTGCCTGGCTCCAATTGCTGCGAACTGCATGAAATGCGCAGAGGCTGCAAAAGCAAATGGAATTCGCACAGGTAAGAAATGAGACGCTTTTCAATTCCAACATGAACTCAGAAGAAATACCGCAGAAAGGACACACCACAATGACCACCTACTTAGTAACCGGTTGCGCTGGCTTTATTGGGACGACCTTCGTTCACTACATGCTAAAGAAGTATACAGATATCAAGATCATCAACCTTGATGCTCTGACCTATGCCGGTAATCTGGAAAACCTGAAGGATCTTGAGGATGATCCCAGACACATCTTCGTACA